>WLWD01003439.1_pt1 | contig 56284 bp, 41 predicted proteins | sample 6712731 | NCBI WGS metagenome assembly WLWD01 (sample SAMN12718690, study PRJNA576275) | sponge metagenome | isolation source: marine sponge | host: Mycale hentscheli | place: New Zealand: South Island, Marlborough, Capsize Point | collected 2014-11-01 | reverse complement strand
CAAAAAGAAGGGATTCCATTAACTAGTTCTTGCTTATTCTTAGGTTTTATTTCTTGCCGTATAAATTCTTTTAATTCATGCCACAAGTTCTCGATTGAGTTTGCATTTGGTGACTCTGGAGTGGTCTTCCACCATTTCACATTATTATCCTCTAGGAACTTCCTAGCACGCAATGAGGTATGTTTTGGGTCATTGTCCTGCATAAAACGATGTCCATCAGGAAAAACTTCTTGAATAATGGAAGAAGTGTTTGCTCAAGGATTTCATCCCAGTGCATCCTAGAACACTAATTCCAGCCCACACATGGACTTTAACTGGATGTTTGGCCCTGTTATAATAATAATAATAGTAGTAGTTATAATAATAGTAGTAGTAGTAATAATAATAGCAATAATAATAATGGTAATTATTATTATTATTATTGCTATTGTTGTGGTCCTAACAATAAAGAGTAAAACAAAGCTTGATTGTAATGTAATGTAAATAAAGTTACTTTGGTTTATTCCTCGGTGCTTCTCCTTTTTTGTGACAGGCAAACCTCCCGTGTGTTTCAAGCTGTGTAGTGCTTTCATCCGTCCATATCACATCTAGGAAACCACTGTCTTTCTCATGAAGGACTTCCTTTGCCCACTGTAACCTTTTCTCCTATACATATAGAATAGATCATGTTAGTTTTATGGAGACAACCTGGACTAGCAAATCATCACCCTTTCAATTACCTTGTTGGCTGCTCTTATTAGTTGACAGTAAGAACTCCCTCTGAAGGTCCAGCCTAATGAGGTTCTACATCTTAAAATGGTGCGCAAAGACAGAATGTAGCCCATCCTATTCAACAGAAAGTGAAGCTGATATGCAGTAGTCTCATCATCCCTTCTCATCTGGTCCTCCACGATCAGTTGTGATGAGACTAGGCCGACCACTCCCTGGCTTCCTTGCAGTACTGTAGTCCCCCTTTCATGAAATCTCTTCAGGAATTTAAACACTCCCCGTCTACTAACTATAATCCCCTCCTGTTCCAGCACATTAATAATAGTAGGAGGTTTCAGGTGTAAAACAAGGTGAAGGTGTAATATTCTTTGTTTTTGGTAGCGTGTATAGACCATCTAAGCCCAACATTAATTAACAAAATAACATTGAGAAAATGTGTAGATTATGAGCATAAAATTTTATCAGGAAATACAACTATTCCTTAGTTCTTATTGATGCAGTGAGATAGTTGTTATTTAAAGTTGGCTTATAAAGGCTTGTGGACCAAAGTAGCGGGGGAAGAAGGCTGTGCTAGAAAGTAACAGCGAGAAAATAGCCACCCTAAAAAGTCGCCACAGCCAACAGTCGCCCTTTAAAATCGCCAGGCACAGCATTAAAAAGTTGCCGCATAAAGTCGCCGACCCAGTAAGTCGTCGCGGACTTGTGAAGTCGCTTGGAGGGCCCGCGGAATTTACGCACTAATTACTTCAGATTATTATTTAGCGGACTGATAAAATTTCACGGTGCATAGCGGAAACTTGGTTAAAAGTCGTCTAAGGTTAGCGACTTTTCAACGTAAAGTCGGGGGAAAGTCTGGTCGCAATGGGAACTTTATTTTGACCCCTACTGTACATACATACACACATATGCAGATATTTAATTTGGATGTTGACCCAAAAAAGCACTGTCAAGTATCATTATTTTATATGAGGTGGTCTTTATTTTAACACTTACTAGTTGGAAAACTTTGTGTTAATATGTAGCCTTGCTAGTCTTTTGTGTTTGCACTCCACCCACCTCCCCTCTCACACGCGCACACACACCACTGTTACTGTAAGCATGTAGTTTCAATTGATTCCGTATATCTGTTGGGTGATTGCAGGCTCATTCGTATGCAAAGTGTGTCCAGCATAGATCAAACACAACTAACTACACCACTTACGCCCCCTGATCGACTCTCTGGTCAGATGAAGACTTCTGGCACTAACGGCAGCATGGAAGGCATGGACAACATTTCAAGGACACCCAGTCTTGAAGTGCTGCCAGAACCAGCTCACCCTGAAGCTTCACTGTTGCCACCCATTGGCGCCAAAGGTATTGCATTGGGGAATATCACAGTGGTGAAGCCGTGCACGCCACACCCCTCAAAACTGCCTGCAGGCCGCACATGAAATTGGATGATCAGAAATAATTGGTTTACTGTACACTACATTTATAGATGCTGTTTGTAATCTTAGTATCAAACACTATATTTATAACTGTAGCAGCTATAGTTGTTCAATGCTGTTGACTTTCCATTTCTATAGCTAACAACGTTTTTATTATATTCATTAACTTGATATTTCGCCATCATTACATTAATTATAAGAATTAGCTATTCTTAATGGATAATTGATAACCTCAAGTTAGACGGTGTTAGATTATTTTTGTTAGCTAAATTATTGAGGGCTTTTTATTGTCTACTATGATTTAAGTATATGTTATACCACGATGTGGGGGTTGGTAAGGGATTTACACAACCGAGGGCCCGAGGATAGCGTAAATTCCGTACCAACCGACAAATGGAGGGGTGCAACTGACTTGTACTATGGCTTATAAGTGTAGTTGTGAAATAGCCATATCATTTTTGTTAAAATGATACAACAGTCAGAACAAACTGATCAATCAATCATTGATCATAACCAAAGCACAAAGCAATGAATATTCAATTAGCTAATTATTTTGTTATGATAGTGGTGGGTGGAGGGGCACACAGTGTGACATGCCCAGTGAGTAAGGCCGTTTCTATTACTACAGATCACTTTATCATATACTTTCTGTTAGGGATTGCTGTGGCATGGAACAATGAGAATATGACATCTGGAGCTGCCATATTGCTATATATAGCATGTGTGTTGGATCATAGGCTTGGTGGTGGAAGGTGTGGGCTCAGGAGGCTTCAGCCCTACAGATAGTAATTGAATGCTTGCACATACCCCAAAGAGCCAATCTATTTGAGACTTTGGTGCTTTCATCACCTATGGGGATAATACACAAAGGCCAAGTTATGGGTCACAAAGGTTAACTTATGGGCCTCTTACTCTCAGGGCTAGGTAGCTAGGCTGCTACCATGTCCTGCTTAAATCTGTCCAGGTATATCTCAGTGCTGACCCCTGTCCTGGTCGCTGTACCATACTGCCCCTCTAGCTAGAACCATCACGTAGCTAGCTGCATATAGTCCTGCCTAAGAATGTTAAAACTGAATAAGTATATAGCTAACATATGAAGCTAGTGAAGTAGCTATGCAGCAACTCTGAATTTTAGAGAGAATGTTTTCATCACATATAAAAAAAAATAATAGGCAAAAAAAAATATCAAATTTTTCTAAAAAAAAATATGATTTACTCCTAAATTAGGCAATATATAATACGTTTAGTCTACCGCTGCTACATGGATATGTGGAACATGAGAAGCCAAAACATAATCATGATCTTCTATTGCTACATCCATTGGACAATGGTGAGCAGTCCCCCAACAGTTAGCCCTCCAAGTGCTCCCATAGCTACTCCAACCGGCCCAATTGCAGAGCCAACACTAGCCCCTACAGCAATACAGCCATATATGCCGGGATGTCTATAGAGCACAAAGGGAACACGAAAATCTTCATCAGTTTTCTTCATAATCTCTATAAAGACTATGTCCGTCCATTGTTGTCCATCCCTAATCATGCCTGGTAAAATTGCTGTGCTTTGTTTTGGCTTTTTGTTCACAGGGATGGCAATAATTTCAGACGGCTTTTCATCTTGCTCAAGTTTTTCCAGTGATGGGTATTCAAAAACAGTTTTTATACCAATTGACTGATTGTCTGTTATGCTCCGTAAGAGTGTTTGGAACTCCTTAGCATGACCTCTTATATACTCTATGTAACCCTCCCGGGAATCTTCAAATTCTTCAACAGCATGGTCACTAAATGTTAACAATAGAACACATTTATTCCAAACTTCTTTCCCTAGTGACTGCTGCTTGTTTTCAAGAATAACTCGATCGGTGTCTGTAATGTTCGTATTAGGTGAAACTGAGAAACAATACAGTAGCGTGTAATTTTCACCTTCCGTAGCATTTTTTATATCTTTTGAAATGGTCTCTTTCTTGATATCAACGGCCCCTAATCCAGGCGTGTCAATTACTCTTAAAGTAATTTCTTCATCTGCTGCTTCCTCTTCTTTCAGTTGCTGTTCCTTAGGCTTTGGAACTATCTTCGTTACTTCACTTACACATACTACTTGAGTGACAGACTTGGATGAAGCCTTAACAGTCAAGTTTAATCCAAAAATATTATTCAATGCTGTAGACTTTCCATTTCTAGCCCTTCCTGCTACTATGATGGTAGCCTTGCGACATTTTCTCTTGGCAGTAGTCTCACTGGACTTGCCTTCAACATCTACCACGCCGCACTCGTCAGGGGTTACTTCTTCTCCAGATTCTGGTGGGCTTACTTCGCCTTCTTCAGCCTCAGCTGCACTAACGTCACCCACCTCTACCGATGGCTGCAGGGCCATCCAGTAATAATTGCTGCAGAATGCTCGAATCACAGCCCCGCCCCTAAGCACTCTCTTGGTTGAGGGTACGGTGTGTTATGAAGGACGAGTCCGGCTTAGCCACGCCCTCTCCTTTAGCGGGGGAGGAGTAGTCTGGAGTAACCGGTAAAGGGTGCCTGGCTACGCCAGTAGGGAAAAAAAATTGTGAATCGCTTTTAATAAAATTGAAATGTCTGAACAATTGTAGGTAGACTGTCTTTTATAATGCAAAAAAAAAACAAACAAACGAAAACAGAATAGTAGCTAGTAACAATAGTAACAAATCATTGGGAACTGGAAGTTAAAACTATACCATTAATTTATGGAGGAGGGGTCATGGCATTGGCAGGCAATAACTTAACACATTGCAATTGTAACCACACAAGTGTTCATTGGATGTGTGAGGCTGATGTAATCGTATGAAATGCTTTCTTGCCACTTCGTGACATATTTGTGACACCAACTAACTAAACATGCTGTAAACCAACATCATAGCATTTGTTACTTCCTGATAGCCATGGGTCAGTTTTATACATGTGATTATTCAATCATATGGATATAGTATACGAAACCATCAGTTTATTAGGTGACATACTAGATATAGCACTGTTAAGTTACAGGTCACTTTATGCGTTTGAGATTCTTTGCGGCTTTGCCTTGAGTATTTCGACGATTCTATATATGGGGAGGCCCACAGTTCCGCCAATGACCATGCCACAAATGGCGCCAGCAATCATTCCCAGTGGTCCACCCACAATCCCAGTAACGGTTCCGACTCCCGTCCCCACCACTGCACCCACTGCCCCTCCAGCCAGAATCTTCACGTAATTACTTTGGATTCCTCCAATTGCAATCATCGGCAGTATTCTGTCTTTGGCATCTTTTTTCTTCATCAATTCCAAAATGACAGCATCGGTCCATTCGGGATAAAGATGAGAAATTCCCGGCAAAATGTCGTGTTTGTAATTTTTTTCTTTTTGTACTGGAATAGCAACAATGGCTTCAGAACCTTCTTGCTGCTCTCGTTCTTCTTGGCTGTTATACTCAAAAATAGTTTTCACTTCAATCTGTGTCCGGCTCTGTTCTTGTAAGATGCTCTGAAATTGCTGGGCATGCTCTTTAAGGAAATCTTTGTAATCTTCATCTTGAGCAGCCGAGGGATATTCTTGTTCTCTAGTAATGTCACTGAAAGTTAACAGGAGCACACATTTTTGCCACACTTGTACTCCAAGAGTCTGTTGAAGGTTTCTTATAATTACCTTATCTGTCTCTGTAAGTATATCACTTGGCTTTACTCCCAGACAGTAGAGAAGGATGTAGTTGTGGCCTTTAGTGACTTCCCTCATTTCTCTTACTACTGATTCTGTCTTCAGGTCAATGGACCCCAACCCTGGAGTATCAATCACGCGGACTGTTACTCCATTTTTTTCCACATCGAGGGACAAGATATCCTTAGTGACCATTGTGGAAGAGGATTTAGTTTCAAGATTTAACCCGTAGATGTTATTCAAAGCCGTAGACTTCCCATTGCCAACTTTACCAGCGACCATAATGACAACCAGTTCGTTTGATTTTATCAGTGAACCTTCTTGACTACTGGAAGCATCCAAAGTTTCTCCTCTGGCATCATCGCGCTCCACGAATATATAATCACCGTCTACTGTTTTCTCATCAGCTGGCTGTTCATAGCTTTGAGTTTCGGGCATTCCCTCCATAACTTGCCGTCGAGCCGTCACACGCTTACCACCTCTTGCGTTGTCAAGTTAGCCACGCGTGTAGAATCCGGATTCATTAAAAAATTTATTAACGGGGAGAGTGTGGGCGGCAAAAATTAATAGGTAAAGTATTTTTCTGGCATGGCTTGAGCAAGCCTTATGAAAACAACAACAAACAAACAACAACAACCCTAAATGGCACTTATCAGGTCTTGATTTGCTGCTTTAGGAACCCACTGGCATTGAATATTATTTTATAGAATGAGACAATTATGTCTGAGTTATAATGTTTGAGAGAAAGAAAGTAGCTAAATGTGGCACCACCTTATACTACACTGGCCCGGACTGGAGTCCTGATGAAGGTCAAGGTGAGGGTAGACATATTATCTGGAGGGAATCTTGTAATGCTCAAGTCAATTCCTCAAAATTCCCCTCCAGATAATGTGTCCACACACTCACCATGATCCTTATCAGGGTACCCCAGTCATGTGGTAGCTAGCCCATGTATATTTTCCTGTTTCAAAAACAACTGCTGTTGTATTTCAGGCTACTGTGGTGTTGTTGGTGTGAGCCCAAACATGTACATCATTCCCTGTACTATAGGAATGCAGGTATATGATGTGTCATTTTTTTCTTAGTCAGAAGTACTTTCAACCATGTTCTACTTCAATATACCTCCTTCACCCATTTCCTACCCCTTTGTTTCTCTGTCCCTCAATTGTTGTACACAATCCTGTTTTCATTTCTCCTGCTGTATATACAGTATTCAATTCCATCAATAGCTATGTGACAAAATTCATGTTTTCATTTCTCCTGCTATAAATACAGTATTGAATTTTATCAATATGTGACAAAAATCATGTTATGAGAGGGTTTAGTAAAAACTAGCAATTCATATTGTCATTTTTTTTATGCGACTTACAAAAGAGATGACTCCCTTGATAGTAAATTCAGCCACTGCACCTATGGCTGCTCCCAGTGCTGCTCCTGCTGCCATTCCTACTGGTCCACCCAGGACACCCACAGCAGCTCCTGTACCAGCTCCTAACAAAGATAAGTTGGGGTATCTGAAAAATATGAAAGGAGCACGTTCTTCTTCTCCCGTTTTCTTCATCAGCTCAATGAAGACTATGTCCGTCCAATCTTGCCCTTCTTTAATCATGCCCGGCAAAATTTTCTTGCTGTTTTTAGGTTTTTTATTAACTGGGATGGCAATAATGTCTGATGGAGTCTCTTCGAGATCAAGTATTTCAGGGGACTGATATTCAAAAATTGTTTTGATGCCCACCGTTTGATTCCCTTCAATACTATTCAGCAATTCCTGAAATTCCTTTGCATGGCTCTTAATATGTTCAATGTAATCTTCTTGTGATTCTTCAAACTCATCATAGGCGTAATCACTAAATGTAAATAAGAGCACACATTTGCTCCACACTTTTTTCCCCAAAGATTGCTGCAGGTTTTCCACTATAGCCTTGTCTGTCTCCAAAATAATTGTATTTGGCGCCACTGAGAAGCAATACATCAATGTATAGTCTTCACCTTCAGTTATCTTTTTCATGTCACTCAAAATTGTTTCTTTCTTTATGTCAGTTGCCCCCAAGCCTGGTGTATCAATCACTCTTAATGTAACTTCTTCTTCCTCTTCTTTATCTTGGTCTACTTCATCCCCTTCAACTTTAGGCTTCCGGACTTTCTTAGTAACTTCACTTACACTGACTACTTGTGTTACAGACTTAGCAGAAGCTTTAGCAGTTAATTTTAATCCAAAAACATTGTTCAATGCAGTAGATTTACCATTTCTAGCCCTTCCAGCTACCATAATTGTAGCTTTCCGACGATTTTTGGTTTTCATGTCCTCGCCACCTTCACTGCTCTCCTTGATGTTGTCACCATTTGGAAGAGAACTACAGCTTGCCGTGTCTAAGCTTGAGTTAGGATTACTGGTTCCAACTATCTCTTCCTCTAAAGGACTAAGGTCTCCAACATCGACATTTTCACCAGTTTCTTGCACGGGATATCGCAGGGACTCCATTGTAAAACAGACGAAGTTAGCCGCTACTATACCGGGTAGGCTACGCGAAGAACTTTTTCAGCAATGGAACGCAGTCATGCGAGCGAGACCCTTTACCGACTAGGGTGGGTTTCAGATGAGTAGTATTTTCTTTTTTTCAGTACAAAAAAAAGTAAATTATAAAAATGATTGAGAACGAACGTAATATAAACCTACAGATATAATAAAAACATTTTTGTTGATTGGGTTTAGCTACATAGCTGGCTAGCTATACTACTAACTACCTGTATAGCTATAGCCAGTAGCTATAGGTGAAACAAAATACAAAAAAATGCAACAAAACAAAAACTAATTTGATGTTTTCTTCCTAATTTCATTGATTACAACATTTGTCCAATCCTGGTGGCCTTTCAAAATCCCAGGCAATATAGGGGTACTTAACTTGGTTCGCTTCATTACTGGAATTGCAATTATTTCAGGAAAATTTTCACTAATTCTAATGTCAAAAACAGTAGTCACAGAGGGGGACTCTTTCCAAAAACTCCGAAGAAGATCCTGAAATTCTTGGGCATGACTTTTAATGTGTTCCACATAGAGTGCCTCAGAATTAATTTCTTTACAAGCTATGTCACTGAAAGTCATCAACAAAATACAGTTCTTCCATACATCTTCACCTAAACAAGTATGTAGCTGTTGTACAATTGCTTTATCAGTCTCATCCAGCAAAGTATTGGGGGATACGGAGAAACAGTACATCAGTGTGAATTTGGTACCCTGAGTAGCACATTTCATAGCTTTTAGAGTTTCTACATCTGACAATTCCAAAGAACCTAACCCTGGAGTGTCCAAAACTTTGAAAAGTTCACCCTCTCTCTCCGTTTCAGTAACTGATACACATCTGGTAACTGGTTTTACAGATAATGCTGCATCCAAATGCAATCCAAAGATATTATTTAAGACTGAGGACTTGCCATTTCTGGGCTTCCCTACTGCCATTACTGCTGTCTGATGGATTGGGCCTGAGCAGCACCTTCCGTTTGCAGTTCTTTCCCTCTCCTTTAGAGATAAATCCATATAGTTCTCGACCATATCGTCGCAGATGTAGACGAAAGAGTCCACATTAATATCTTTGATGGGGTCAGGACACGCACGCGGCAAGTCCTTCTGAGAATCCTGAAACTTAGCGGCTGGAAGACTTGGTTTCGTTCCCAAGTCGAAAAACTTTTTGAAAGCCATGATGATTGATGATCAATCAGATTGTTTACGTTAGCATATTAGGTAATGGTCGTCATTGTTATGCATCAGCTTTAAATATAAATTATAGCAATGCCAAATTGATTTCTGCATTGAGCTTCATATCATCCTGGCTTACTTTCTGCTGCATGGGCTACTTGCTGTATTTGTCAACTTTGGTAGGCGCCGTGCTAACCACCCCCCCCCCCCCCCCCCCCCCAATTCTAAAGGGGGCGGAGAAGTGACACGCCTACATTGTAATACTGGTAATAGGTTACTTTTTGAGTTATACACAAAAACAACGCTAGCTCTCTAATAATGGCAGAACAAAGACAGACCCTCCTTCCTAACCCCAAGGCTGTCGTAGTAGTGGGAAAAATTGGATGTGGAAAATCGACTGTTTTAAATAACTTATATGGACTCAAACTGACCACGAAGTCTTCACCTAAACCTATCACTACTTCCATTTCGGAGCATTACCCAGGCGAAGATAACGCTTTACTGGTAATAGATACACCTGGCCTTGGTGGGATAGCCCGCTCCACTGAAAGCATAATAAGTGAAGTGGAAAAAGTTCTCAAAGGTAAAGACTTTACTCTTCTCTACTGTCTACCTGTCAAGGCCAGTGATACTTTGACAGAGAGTGACACAAATATCATCAGGACCATTGATTCCCACCTGGGAAGGAGGGTGTGGGACAAGTGTGTTCTTCTGTTAACGTTTAGTGACGTAGCAAAGGAAGAATTTCACTCTGCTGATCAGGATATGAATGGCTATTGCTCGTATTTGCAAAGTCACGTGGATGCTTTTTATAGCCAGTTGGTGGCATGCGGCATTAAGTTACCTCACATCAAGATGATGTTTGATTATGAATGGCCGATGATACTTTCTCAGGAGAGTACTGGACAAATAATAGCGGTTCCCGTGAAGAAGCATGCAGAAGAAGAACTGCCTATCATTCCGAGAAGGAACATGCCAAATGATCAGACATGGGTTGACATTGCTATGGAGGTGATTACTAATACTTCACGACTAACCAAGCGGAAAGAGCCACGGAGGTGGTACGACGTGGTGCGCAAGAATCCTGTACGTAGTACAACAGGAACTTTAGTCGGAGCTGGTCTGGGAGCTTTATTTGGATCCTTCAGTGGTCCATGGGGCAGTGTTATTGGAGCCTTCATTGGTGCAGCTTTGGGAATAGCTTTGGCTATAGTCAGTGTGCTGGCAACAAAGGCCAGAAGATCCTAAGTTGTTAGGGTCTTCCCCTTATAAGACTTCAACATTAACTAACTATATCATTACATCACTTTATGTGCTTTGTCTCTCTAAGAGTCATAACATTCTCAAGGAATTACATATGTAGTGGCCTTCACTGTGTGGTGGCTATAATGAATACTGATAATTAAAGATCTGTTGGTATAAGGAGTAGCACCAGCTAATTGGATTGATTGTTTAAATTGAGGACAGTATTAAGTGTTTAAATTGAGTGAAGGACATATATAGTCTGTTCTGACAACAAGGACCAAAAGCACCATTCCCCCCCAAATAGTTAAGGTCTTCTTATGAGTCTCTGAATTACTTTAAGCGTTTTCACAGCCAATTAGTATTACGTATGTATATATTATATATTTAGATATAATTTGACATTTTGACTCCCTCAAGTCTTCCCAAGTTTGTGATTTTAAAATAAAGTAAACAAATAAATTTAAGATGCAACAGAAGAGTTGAAGTCGATACAATCAAGTAAACAAGTTATTTCATTTGTTGTATGAGCATAACTACATCTTTCTAGAAGTATTTTGTAGAATAAGTCTTGTTGTCAATAATTGGGTTTTGACACTGAGTTCAGCGGAAGACTAGACATGTAGCTATGTGTTCTTTTTTAAGGGAAAAAATCTAGCTGGCAAAACATCGATATTATTTTTTGTGATAGGTAGTGGTAGTTGAGTGCAATGCTAGCTTACTAGCTAGTAGAAGGGAGAGATACAAAAAGTGAATAGAAAAACAAAAATGTAAATAGCTCTAGTAGCTAAAAGCCACTATGTATACAGCTATGTCATATTAGCTACCTTTATATTCGAACTAGCTAGCTTACTACAACTTGCTCTCTCTGTTAGGGTTTATATGTGTAAGTATGTGCATGTGTGTGTGTGTGTGAGTGCATTTTGCTTGGATAGGGGTGTGAATAGGGTGACAAGCCACACCCCACTACTTTTATGATATGGATACAATAATTTGGAAATTAATTCTTGTTGATTTGCATGATATTCATACATATTTCATATGTTATCAAGGTGTGTAAAATAGTATATTTTCAGAATTGTTAATAGCATATGTGGGCTTCCACGGGTCGTTAGCCGGCTGTGCTGGGTCGAGGCTCAGCCGAGGTCCGCCCGAGATTCTGTTAGTAGCTGCCACCAGTCCTCCGAACAGCTCTGGCAACGTTTGCAGGACGGACAGGTAGCTAGCCAGCCCGGATCCCTCCCAGTTAGCCAGAGATCACTTCTTAAGTTAAATAAAAAGTATATATGTCACGAAAGGCTGCGGGCATGCATGGATTCAGACTACACAAAAACCACACTCTAGACTAAAAACTTAACATTTGACTGCCATAAAAACAAAAATGAACAATCACAGAAGTAATTCTCTGAAGCTATGGAATCAATGCTTCACTGACAGTGGCTGAACAACTGCATATACTGTAGGACCGGTCTCCGCAGAAAGAGGCGTTGCTGAGGGAGACAGAGAGAAAGAAAGAAAGAAAGAGAAGGATATAAAGAAAGAAGAATGAAGATTGCGGTTGCGATAATTCACGAAGTTTGGGTCGGCGAAAATTAAAGATCACCCCCTTTAAGTTTTTTCTGTATCAGCCACTGATAATTCTGGGATCTTTCCCTCTTTATTTGGTTAGCAGATAGTGTTTTTTGTTTTGTTTTGTTTTTTTCATTCTTCTGAAAGGGTAAAGTATAGTATTTAAACATATTTGAATACTGAGTGAACCCAGTAGCTAAAGCTGCCATGTCATGAAAATCTACTATGATTTATTTATTTATTTTGGCACAAGATCAATGTCTGGAGATATGAACAACATGAATGTTTGATTAGAACATATTAGCTAAGTGCAACAGCTACTAGAAGATGTATACATAAGTGAGAGGAGAAAAATATACTGAATGATATGATGCCTGAAAGAGGACTTTATAATCCTAAGAACGATGACTGGATGATAGTTTAGCTATATAATATAGGACACAGGTTTACTCAAATAAAACATCTGTTGGAGTGGATATCTGACAAACTCTTCAAATCTCACCACAATAAATGTCAGTTTAAATCAAAGTGGTTGAAGGGGGAGGAGCTTATCCCTAAAGTTACCCTTCTAAATTCAACCCAGGCAGAGACATCCTTGGGTTACTTTACTTAATTAATTAACCATCTGAACTCTAACACAGAAGCTCACGCATAGGCAAACCCGTTACCATAGCTAGCAATGGTTCCCAGTGTGGTGAAGTGTTGTCCCCTCCAACTTTCATTTATTGCCATGTGGGGTTTTGCTTTGCTATGTGATGTTCGTCATTCTCTCATATACTCGATTTAGGTCCAAGATAAAAGTAAGTATTTCATAAAGATCAATTCTTACTACGCAAAATATAAAGTTATTTAATATTAAATTTTAACTTCCGTAGAATCTAAATACATTTTCTCACTTTTCACTGTCACTGATGAAGGCTCCATGGAACCGAAATGTATGAGCTGTTTATTTTTAGATACTGCACAAGTTAAATTTAAATATTATTTGATAACTATTATCAAATTCTGACCCTTCATAAATACTAGATTGAAACTTTTCTAAGTTGTTACCGGGGAATCTGGCTTTAGCCACCAGTGAGAAAACACATAATTGGTGGTCTGTTGAGTATGAGACTGCAGCAAGGGGTTTTACTCAACAGAGGTAAAATATGGAGGTCTTGGAAGTTGTGGGTTGTTGTTGCTCAGTGGTTAGAGCACTGGTGGCTAAAGCCAGGGTTCCTGGGTTCGATTCGAGAGTGGATGTAGCTACTCTATAGGGCTTAAACTCAAGCCTAAGTAGTACCAGTTTACAACACAGTCACCTGTAGCTAATATTAGTCCTAGCACAAGCAATCATCTCTATAGTGAACTGCACAGACGTAACTCAAATTCTTTCCAACAGTCTATAGAGGAAATTGTTGTGGAAATCCCATAGTGATTGTGATTGTGATAAATGAACTAGACTTCAGTTCACACCCAGCCTGGCATTATTTTACTATTGATCTCTATATAAGGAACAAACATCTTCTATGGTTAGAAGGATGATAACACAAATGTTGTAAGCAACCACTAAATAGTACTACAGCAAGTGTGATAAGCTTAACCATAATAGCTAATAACATAAAAGATAAATAATATATTCTATTATTACAGAAAATTTCAGCTATTGTTTACGTTTTGCTTTTGAGGCTTGAATCAAACTTACAACTGTGTTTATTGTAATGGCAGTGATTCCGCCAGCTGCCACTCCCACCATAGCTCCAGCCCCGACAACCACTCCAAGTGGTCCACCCAGTACGCCCGCCCACCAGACCACCCACCACAGCCCCAGTTACTGCTCCCGCTGCTGTAGCTGAAGAAGTTAGCACCACCATTGGGTACTTAAAAAGGATGAATGGCTCTCTTTGGCTTTCGTCAGTCCTCTTCATGAGTTCTAGAAAAGCGATGTCCGTCCAATCTTGGTCGGCTTTTATCATGTCTAGAAGTACTTGCTTGCTTTTCTTTGTTGTTTTCCTGACTGGAATGGCTATGATTCCGGAAGGTTTCTCTTCTTTTTCGAGATCTTCCAAAGATTCATAATCAAAAATGCTTTTAACTTCATGATCTTCACCAGTGATATCTTTCAGAAGTTTCTGGAATTCAGTGGCATGGTTCTTGATATGGTCAATATAGCTGTCAGTATCGTCATCAAATTCGAACGCGGCATAGTCGCTAAAGGTAAACAGTAGTACACACTTCTTCCATATCTCTTTACCTAACGCAAGATGTAAATTGAAAATAATTGCTTTGTCTGTCTCAGTTAAAGCTGTATTAGGAGCTACAGAATAGCAGTACAACAGTGTGTACTCTTTTCCACTAGTGATCTTCTTCATCTCTTTCAAAATGTCTTCTTTGGGAATATCAAGAGCTCCTAATCCTGGTGTGTCAATAACTTGCATAGCGATTGTTTCCATGACATTACCCTTCCCTGGTATAGGTACTTTCTTTGTGACTTCATTGACGCTAATCACTTTAGTGACTGATTTGGCTGCAGTTTTTTGCCACCAGATGTAAATCAAAGATGTTGTTCAGAGCTGTAGACTTTCCATTCCTTGCCCTGCCAGCTACCATTATAGTTGGGAGCATTGATGTGGAACTGCTCATATCAACTGGTTTTGTAATTTCTTGGACTATAGTGGAGCTCGTGCCTGCGCTGTCATCATTTGTAATGCTCTTTTGGTCATCTTCTTCATTTTCTAGAGTACTGATGTCCCCAGTTTCTACCTCGAGCTGTGAGGACATCGTACTTCCCCAGAGTGAGATGATGGTCTTCCTTCGCTGTAGCTATATTATATCTTTGGGCAGGGGGAGGCAGTCTTCCGGGTGGCACAGTACTCGTGCGCAAATACTAAACCTCGATACCGTTCAAAATCGAGGAGTAGTAGCTACAGGCGAGTCGTTTATCCTCCTTTATTTTGTTTGAGAGAACTCCGAGGATGTACTAACCTTTTTACCAGCCGTACTGCGTGCGTAAAGGGACAGGGCACAGGGGAAGGAGAAAGTCTGGTAATTTTCGCCGGGTTTGCATGAAAATTGTCCCGGAAAGTTGGGACAACCAATTAGCGAATAGTAAATTTCCCGTCACTGGAAAAACGACGTTATTGAGGAACTTGTAGTATAGGATTTAGATGAAAGTGCCTGCTACTATCTTATCAAAACATCATGTAGAGAAAAATGGAGAACATTTTGTTGCTGTTGACACACCTAGTCTAGGGAGACTCTCACGTCTACATAAAAAGCAATAGCTATTATAGAACTAGAGACCGTTTTGAAAGGCAAATATTTCACTTTGTTGTATTGTTTACCAGTCAAAACTGTAGCCAACAATGTTTTTTAATATAAATAATATGGAATTGTCGAAAATGATAACACAAACCATTCAATATTAGACACAACATTAGCTATTTCATTGTCAAATCTTTATGATAAATTACAGCTGGTCATCTTTTCATTGCTTTTGGTGAGTTGGCCGCACTAGAATGTCATGAATCTAAAAACAGACACAAATATTATAATTATATTAAAAATATATTCATCATTTATCTTATGTCATCTTATCTTGTTCAGTCAGCCACTGAGTTAATGAAGCACCAAAGGTGCGAACCCTCAGCGCTACTAAACACTACTTTGTTACAACATAATCTCAGACCAAAGAACAAGGAATCTATTAGCTATTTTAATCAGGCATCAATATAGCTGGAGCAATGAAAATGGTACATGGAAATGGTTTTCGTAAGAGAAGAAGCTAAACTAGCCAGAAACACTCACTGATGGTAAACATTTTCAACGTGAAACTTCACTTCATTCAACTCCATTCCGAGCATAAAGCAAACTACACCACAAAGCAAACTACACCATGGGCTGCAAGAAATTATTTGCTCATGTGATTATGATGTGACGCTAGGGGCATTACCCACAAAGGCTGGTACCTATGTGGATCTGAAAGCTTCACGTTTTCTCAACAATTAGCCCGAAATAAAAAAAAAGTAGCACAATGAAAGGTCCTAAATCTTCATTCTAAGTAATTTCGTACCGAAATCAACGGTTAATTGTCAAAATTAGAGCCTGACAGACAGACAGGACTACTATTATAACCCTCTCGCGCATGCGCACTCAGGGTTAATAATTGTGCTTCAAGGCTTCATTATATGTGCTTTATAACAAATAAATACATAACAGCCTGTTATCTATATGTGACCATCTACAGGAAAACCGGGCACAACGCAGCACCCTTCGAAAAAAATTTTTTGTTGCACTTACAGAGTTGTCGGCGTCCAGATATTGAGCTCTCCAAGTTTTATTGTCGTAGTTTAAGTCGTTCCCACTATAATAGACCTAACCGTTCCCTTTCGTCGGCTTGAAACAATACATTTTTAAGAAATCGATCGATCTTTTATCGATATTTACGCACGCCGCGTTGTGCCCGGTTTTCCTGTAGATGGTCACATATTATTATATCAATAATAATATGTTTATGTGTCAGTAACGACGATGATGGTGTGTACTCATGGATATTTTATAAGCTAAGCCTGGTTAGTAGACCATCACCTCAAACTGAATTGGTGAAGTGCCATGACATTCTGTAAAAGGCGATTGAGGAGACGAAGTTAATCAGAAGCGACAACTATTTGTAGCTAAAAGCAGGTGAAATTGGTGGGGAACAGATGGAGAAGGCCATAGGTTCAAAAAAGCCTAAATCACACAATCATAAATGTAGAAGGACAGAGGGCTTGAGAAGTAGGAGATATAGACAAAGAAAGAAGAGAATCCACGACTCAAAAAGAGAGAGCTGAATAGAGGAAAGGTTAAGAAGAGCCGACAGGACTCAGGACGAAAAATAGCAGAAGAGGGAAACTGATGATACTAAATTAAAGTAGTAGAGGATAATATAAATAGATAGAAAGACCTTACGCTACTGGAATCATAATTTTAAAAGTTAATACATTAAATGCCATTGTGTTGTAAGGAACTTGCCAGCATTTTAATACTGTAGTAGCTATGCAGTTTGCCTCCAGTATGGGGACGTGCAATCTGTGGTTCAATTGAATCCTGAATTCTGGATCATGCGATGACTTACAGCTCAATCTACTACAGAAAGTCTTGGTATGTTTTGAAAAACTTGCTTGAACCTATTTTCTACTTACAAGAAAGCTTGAGATGTGTGTGATCAGTTTGAGCTAGGTGTAAGGAGCTTTAGTGATGTTATGAGCATGCTATTACAGAGGAGTTGGGAGTGTTCACAAAGGGATTCCTCCTACTGTTCTATATTGGCAGCTTTGCACCCACATTCTCTGTATCAGTTTGCAAGACTTTTTTTTTTTTTTTTGCAGACCCCAAAAAACTAGGTTTAGTCTCACATAGCCAGACCCTTTACCAATTACTATGCAGGGAAAAGGTTTGGTCAACTGACATAGGGCAAGTTGTGCAGCTTCCTCCTGATTGGGCTGGGTGGAACAACAGAGAAGACAACAGAGAGGCAGTAATGAGTGGGTGTATTTAACCGAGGCTTAAAAGCATGAGAGTACAGTCAATTCTCTCAACAATGAGCTCCCAAAGAATGGCCACCTTTAGTGGAAGGAAACATTTATAGAGCACAGTTCCAATAGTTTCGTAGCCTCCGATGAACGGCCAGGTACAATCATGCTGGAGCAGTCAAAATAGTAAAATTATAGCTACATAATATACACAATAATCTAGATAATAATACGCTTGTGTGTCAGTAACGACGACAACTGATGGTGTGTGTATTATGAATAATTCATGAGCTGAAACAGTTATTTTAAGCATTGTCATTACATGAATTGGTAAAGCATCGTCCTATTCAGTAGAAAGTGATTATTTGAGCACGGTGTAATAGTAGACGAGGGAAGGCGGTATATGTTTCTAAAGGAAGGAAAAAGTAACAGAAGGCAAAAGTACGAAAGAGAAGGAAAAAGGCAATTAACTGTAAAAATTGTTGTAATGAGCGAGGTAAGGCAGCATAGGTTTTAAATAGAGCGGAAAAGAAAGAAAAAAGGCACGATGTGGCGGACTCGGAGGTGAATTGGGATATGTAGTCAAGTTGTCGTGCTTGCCTCGGAGAATGATGGTCAGAACGAGAGTTCAGTGCAAATGTGAGGGGTTTGTGGTCGGTGAGAACTTGGAATGGACGTCCTTCCAGGAAATGTCGGAAATGTTGGATAGCGAGGTAAATTGCCAGTAACTCCTTGTCAAACGCGCTGTATCTAGTCTCTGCTGGAGTCAATTTCCTGGAGAAGAAAGAGATAGGGCACCAGGCTCCCTCAATGTGTTGTTGCAGAACTGCACCAATGGCCGTATCAGAAGCATCAGTCGCCAGGCTAGTAGGAGCGTCACTTTGAGGGTAGCAAAGGAGTGATGCTGCAGCAAGAGCCTTCTTGGTGGCATGGAATGCGGCTATAGCGTTGTCGCTCCAGGACAGACTCTGAGACTTTGGTTTGCACGAGGAGAGGAGAGCATGTAGTGGAATCATCAATTCGGCACAATGTGGAAGAAATCGATGATAAATGTATACGAGACCAATGAACCGGCGTAGTTGGCGAGGAGACTTCGGTTGAGGAAAATCACGGATGACCTGCACTTTTTGAGGAAGTGGAGTGACACCCTGCCGATTAATCTTATGTCCGAGGAAGTCCAACTCGGCAGCCCCAAAGACGTGTGTGTTCGTCAGCTTGTCATCTAAAATTGTAACTAAAATGTGGGTGGAATCGACAGTAAAGTTAAAAAAAAGGAAGGCGAAAGTACGAAAAAGATGGCCAAAGTTTCGCAAAGCTATCATGATAGTAAGACAGAGAGATTCAGAAGCAAATGTCCTGCAGTGATCAGTGGTTCTAGAATCTTCTCCAGTCTGTGTATGCCCTGAGATGGACCATATAAACAATAGCCAAAGATAGAAACTTTCTCACCTAAAGGGGTCTGGAAAAAAAGCAAAGGAAAAAATGAAAAATCTTGGTCATTTTTTCCCTTTGCTTTTTTCCAGACCCCTTTAGGTGAGAAAGTTTCTATCTAGTTTGTATGAAGGGTAGAACTTAATATTTAATAACCAAAGAGTTAAAAACTAGGTACGTTTATCTCTGACATTTGGCGAGCAAAATAGTCAGTTCCCATACATTTACGTAAGCATGATAACCTCGACAAAATGAACTATTGCTGCTGTCACTATCTGACTTGCTCCAGTGCAGATCAGTTGAATAGCCAGTTCAAATATCAACTACACACATATGCGTTGGTGGTAGTTCAGCTGTAATATGGCTTCTTCCAGTTACGCTAAAAAGAGAAAGCGCAAGAAGAAAGTGGAGGTGACTAAGGCTGTGGAAGGGATCATTCACTCAATCACTGGACTTCAGCTAGCATGTTTAATTGTGAAAGGACCCATGGATAGCTCAAATTTTGAAGAATAAAGATTCAGTGACGTCTCTTTAATCAATCTAATCAATCCACATTTTAGTATTTCAAGATGTTAACGAAGCTTTATATAAATGGTACATGGCAGCTGGTTCTAATAATATCTATCCTGCTGGACCTCAACTTATAAAGAAAGCAAAGCAAATAGCCGATATTCTAGGAAAACCAGAGTTTAACCCTTTGCGTACGATCGTCACGCATTCGTGACCGCCGTAACTTAACGCGCGCGTACGATGGTCACGAATCTGTGACACACCGGGTGCGTCAAGAGAATACGGCTGTCACGAATTCGTGACAAGCTCTTTTTTGCTCTGTTATTACAGTTACAGAGCGCGTAGCGCGCTAAAACTTTCAGTAGCTTACATAGTATACATTTTGCAATCTCTATTCTACAAAATAAGTCTTATAAAATAAGTATAACTTATATCAAGTGCACCAACTAAATAAAAAAAATTTTTTCCTACACTTTGTGTCTAGCTATATTCAAATAGAACATCTACTAAGAAGTAAAGGCCTAAAGTAGCTAGAAATAAGCAAACTAAAACTAGAACTTACACTTGGGTGTGATTTCTCCTTTCATAAATATAAGCTAAAAAAATAGCTAACAAACTATGGCCTCCTCGATAATTCCAACTAAGTTTGTATTCAAAACAACTCTATAAACAATAAACTAACGAATTACCATAGCTACAACGCTAGAGGCCGATTATTTGAGGCCTAACACAAAAGAAACACTCGCCCGTTTTCTTTTTCCACGTGTCGAACTCCACTGGTAAAACGTCGTCGTCTCGGGCAACTAATTGGTTTTACGGCGTGCGCGTATTTAATTACATAATTGCTCGCCCGCGTTCGTCCGCAAAGGGTTAAAGGCTCAAATGGATGGCTCACAAAGTGGTGGACTATAGGTATAACATGAAGGACGTCCAAATCTGTGGTGAGTCTGGAGATGTGCGTGGGAGAATGGTTCAAGCATGGAAGGAAAGGTTACCTGAAATACTTCACAGCTTTAGTAAGGAGGATATCTGGAGTATTGATGAAACAGGTGTATTCAGGAGAGGATTGCCAGAAACGGGATTTGGGCAGAAAGGAAAAGCGTGCAGGGGTGGACAGAAAAACAAACAAAGGATAAAATGGCTTCGCTTGCTTCGCTGAATACATTGATGTTAAGTAACTGCGGTCAGAAGTATGGGAGGAAACTAAACAAATAGCAAGTGCAGATGCATAACAGAATTTATTGGCTGTTCTCAATAGAACTCTGCTATTCATTTCTCAGATACTTTGCAATAGTGTGTAGATAACTGAAGTGACATTAGACAGTGTGCACAGGACTAGTACCAGAATGATAATGCAGCAATCATTATGGGTATGAGGTCATTCTGCCTTTCCTATATTTATTACTATAGTTATAATAGCATATTTAAATTACTATCAGCATGGCCATACTTTTAGACATACAGTAACCAACCACGGCCTATTTTGTGTAGCCCATGTTGAATACCAATTTATTTAGCTCTAAGTTAATAACATGAGAGTAAATTGAGTACCCCCTCCCATTATCATTTTGAAGTATTACTAAACCTTTTAGTAAACCATACCTGCATTCTTGGAGGAGTGGACAAGGCATATACTATGGCACTAGTAATATCCTCAGCTTCAAGATTCTATAAATATACATAAACAAGATGGATGACATTGTCTAATACTAGCTAGCACTCCGCCACACCGTGGCGCCTGACATACTGACAAGAATAGGTAGTGGTCACCAATGACTAATTGAAAATTGTACAGTAACTTTAGTGCTGATTTAATTCATAATTTCATGAAAATTTTTTTTGGAGAGAAATGGACACTCTAATTTGTGAATTTTGAACCAAAAGTGGAAGCATTCGCGAGATTATATGCCGTCAACAACTACCAATAGATTAGCTAAGTAACATCTTTGATCTCATTGAAGTTTATCAATTTCCGGGACAAACAAAAGAAAGAGTACAATTCCATTACAGGACAGTGGCCAAGTGATAAATTGGAACTTTCCCAGAGTTTTCGGGACAGTTGGCAGGTATGATAATAAGGTAGAGCTAACACTTTCTAACCAATGCTAACAATGTCACAATGTAAATATCACTGCACTTCTGGTTATGCTGCAGGAGATACTGTATATCTCAAATATGACAGTGGATCTCCCAAAGCTGGTGAGAGTGGAGCACTTGGCTACACCACTCTCTATACCATACTATGAGAGTCCCAACCTACTGTACCTGCAATTTTGGAAAAAAACAAAACAAAACAAACAACAAAACAAAAACATAAACAAAAACAACAACAACAAATAAATTAAGTAGCGTAGTAGCCACAATGTCTACAGTAATTTAAAAAGAGGCTGAAAATGTTTTTAATTGGATGTGGTTTGGGGTGTGGCCTAAATTGCCACTCTACTTTTTTTTTCTGGGGAAAACAGAATGATTAAATCTATCCTTGTCCTCCAAGACTTAACTATCTTTGATGAATATAGACAGATAGACAGACTGAACCAATAACTCTCCTGACACATATGGCTGAGGAGGACTTAAAATATCTTACTTTTTCCACTTCCTTGTAGCATTCTCTCTGAGCCTCAACAACATCATCTGCTTTTTTTAAACGTGGCAAAAATTCAGTTTTAACCCTTCCCGGTGAGACAGACTGAAAGTTAAATAATAATGAAATTATGTCAAAATGTATCACGAAATGAAAGCCAATGGAACTCACAGTAACTTTGACATTGCTGTTCATCTCTCTAAGTTCTCTCCTTATGCCCTCAGTGAGTGCAGTAACTGCATGCTTGGTAGCAGCATAGAAGTGTATGCTACCATATATGGTATGGCCTAACATACTAAAAGTAATATATTATACATAAAGTGAAGAAAGAAGAATATTTCTATGTAAGTGAATAGACAAGTATTATAGTGTGAAAATAAGTGGATTGGTGATGTGTGCTCAGACAGTGCTGTCATTTTATCTTAAATAACCCTCAGCGCGCATGCGCGAGAGGGTTACAGTAGTCACTTTGTCTGTTTGTCATTCATTCATTCATTGCGTGTGTCATTCAACAGTGGATCTCGAAGATGACGGTCTTCTAGGCTCTGAAAAAATGTAGAGACATGAGAACTCTACAAAGTAAGTCCCTTTAATGTGCTAGATTGTTTTGTTTCGACTTAATTTAAGCTAGTCAATTGTTAGCCGTACGATGGTTATACTATTGCACCACCGATAACGGCCCTTTACTGGCACTTCATAATCACGTGAGCTGAAAATTGCTACTGGCTGTGGCTGGCAGAGTGCTGTTCAATTGTCACGATTCCCACATGTAAGGAGGCCAGAGCTATACCAGAGGTGATCTGTTTTAACTGAGAGGCATTCCTTTCTTTGTTGTTTGCCGCTTTCTTTGTATCTTTCTCAGCGATTTACTGGAGTGTTTGGAGTTTCCTGTTGAAACTACAGGTGAGGTGAATGTAGCTTGTATGTAAAGCTTCTCTTATAAAGACAGCATTAATGTCGACAGTTTGCTGATACAGACTTGCTAAAGCTTTTTATATCGACATGCACAATTATACATAATATTTGTATATTCATACTGATACTACTCCAAATAATTGGCGAGCGAGTGTAGCGAGCGAGACACTTACAGGGGTAACACAATCGAAAATCGGGGATGTTTATTTATTTATTTATTTGTATATATGTATGGACGTACGTAAGGCATTTTTGTACTTTGACCCTCGCGTTTTTGTGTTAGTTTGGTTGTCGACCCCGTCCCAAATTGCACTCAACAGAATCCTCTGGTTTATCGATCAGTACCCGTATCACCCTAGAAATTGAATTGTTTACCGTTTTGAATTCTTTTGCGGGTGCAGTTAAAACTTGAAAACTTATGGGACTTCCATTTCTATTCGAGTTAGTGGCGGTGGTAAGTCAATGCGCTCTTTGTCATGGTTATAAGCCTTGTGCAACAGTATTTACTTGAAAATACATTGTCCACTAGACTACCGCGAAGGTAAGTCTGTGTAGGTGCATGTCCAGTTGTGTCAAAGCATTGTGTGTTACAACCATTACTTAGCTAAAGAATATCACAAAGAAAACTGTTAAATAACGTGTATTGTTTGTTGTTGTTTTTTTTCCCTTCAATTCAAGCAGTTGCAGAGAGTTGTTACTATGGCACTGAAATCCCTTTACCGTGTATGCGAAATTTAAAAACTGGACCTTATTTTCAGTAGCTTCAGTGTTAGAAGTCAAAATCATTCATATAAAAATAGTATAGTCTTTAGGCTCGCTCGCCATTTGTGCTCAAGCACATCACTAGTTATTCTTTAGTATTAGTAATAGCTAGCTAGTGTATAGTAATGCTGAGGGTTCACACCCTTGGTGCATCATTTATTTTACACCCCTGGTGCATCATTTATTTTACACCCCTGGTGCATCATGTATTTCACACCCCTGGTGCATCATTTATTTCACACCCCTGGTGCATCATTTATTTCACACCCCTGGTACATCATTTATTTATTCTTCTAATATTCTATTTACTGTTACAATAATTTTCAAAGGAAATCCAAACTATAGTATCGTGCAATCAATTTTTGCTGTTTTAAGGGAGAAAGTGACAACTCTGGTATCAGTATTTCATTGAATGTTGATTAAAAAAACAACAACCATTTATGTGGCATTACATTGTATATATACAAATGTGGGGGGGAAGCTATAGAGGCTCGGGTGGTCCTGGGCCTTCCTGTCAGTAGAGTGTACTGCCACCACAGTCAGTCCAGCAAGTTTCCTTCACAACTTGTTATAGAGTTTTAAATCTAACTTTAATTAATGAAGTTAGTAGTGTATTCCTGTGTGTGCAACTAGTTTCATGTGTAGGAATGTTTCTTCTATAATATATAGAGCTGACGTTTCTTCCCGTCAAGTGCTGCGTGTGAATGAGTGAAGGTGAATGAAATGTTCTGAGCTTAAGTAAGCTCCAGTGAAACAATGCAGGTACAACACAATGGGGCCCAGCTCTGGCTGGCCAAAACCAAGAGGTGACATAAAAAACCAAGTGATAACTGCAAAACCTAACTACAAAGAGAATACTACAAGTGTGGTCATAACACAAAACCAAAACGTACAAGATCATTAATAGCTATGTAAGAAAAATGACAAAGGTTATTGTTCACGTTGGAGGAGAAAGTTGAGGTGGGGCTCCTCCCACACAAATATGCTCGTCTGTCAGTAATGATAACAACGATGACAGTGCATGGTGTGGGCCAGCCCACATGAAATGGAGAAAGAGCCGAAGGAGAGGAAGATAAAGAAGAAGAGAGAGACGTCATTATGTGTGCATGAGTTGTGTCATTGTCATTGTCTTTTGTGTGTCCTGAACAAATTAGTGTGTATGTGTGGTTAGTGCTGTAAGAGAGTACTAGGCACACTAATGACATTAAGTATATTTCCTTTCATTATAGCAAGTTGTTTCCAGCAATATGGCGTGATATTTCACATACCACTGTGGTTGTTATTATTACTAATACTTTGCAAGCCCGGCTAAGTTTACAAGCACCGTTGCGTTTACCCATTCAGTTCAAGACGATGCTTTACCAACCAAGCCCAGCTCATGAATTATTCATAAATCCATGTGTGGGCTGGTTTGGGAAACGGTCGAAACACTATTCCAATAGCTCGCACCTGGAGACAGCAGAGGTATGCTGCCACCAGAATCTCAGCTCTTAAACTATCCCTGGCTAACTAAGCACCCACCCACAGGTTGGATAATGAGGGTAGGTTAAATTACTTTAATTAAGAGACTGCACACACAACGAATTGAATGATACAACTGAGACTGAAGCACATGGCACAAAACTCAACTATATATACAACACAATGACTCCACCTACTTAGCACAAAATAATGCACACTTCTTGCTCTGATACAAATGTAACGCACACACATACATACAACTGCTTAATAATAAAGTTGACTGCCACCAGTTCCACTGACAGGCCTTGCTATCACACAGCTAGTCGATTATAATGGTTGAAGTATTATTATAGCCCGTTACCCGAGCGACCACGCTTGTCGTTAAGAACTATAAATCGGATACAGTCTGGTATGCTCGTAAGAAAATGTATTAGCGGGGAAAAGTCTGATATAGTTCTTAGCAACCACAATTATGGTGGAAGGCAGATCAAAGCAAAATGGAATAATGAAGAGTTTGGGTACTTTAATACAATTACTAAGATAGCTAACGCTATACTTTGCTCGTTGTTTATGTTTGGGCTATAAAATAGTTATAAACCAAAATCATTAGGTTTGTATTTCGATTTATAAATCCTCGCCACTCGGGCTGCGCCCTCGTGTCTCGGAGTTTATAAATCGCATACAAACCTCAATTTTGGTTTATAACTATAACTTAAAAGACATGCAGTAACACAAACTGGCTCAGTTGGTCAAATGGACAAAGAATCTACAGTGCATATAGGAGTAGGTTAGATGACCAGTAGAGGGAGAGGTAGACAGAGATACTGGGGAGCAGGAGAGGTAGACAGCGGAGGAGAAGGGAATTCATGAGTTGAAAAGAAGAATAAAAAATACAGGGATGGCTGAGGAAAAAAAAGAAAAGAGAGCACCAGAGGGAAACCATGGATAAACATACTTTATGATACTGCACTCCTAATTAGAACAAGGTAGTACCTCAGGCGCCACTGTGTGGCGGGGCGCTTGCTAGTATGAATATAACTAGAGTGTGCAAGGTCATTAAAATGTTGAGTTGGCCTATTCTGGCCCCACACATATCACCTGCTTTACTTTTTCTCTTACATGGCTCAGTGGTGGTAATTGTATCTCATCCAAATGGACAGCTTTATGGTAAATCAAAACATTATTAATAGCATACCTGTTCAGAAGAAATATGTGTCCTTCATCTTTCCCCTCCTGTCTGAGCTGTGTCATAAACTCACGAGTACACACACACAACCCCAGAACATTTACCTGATAAAAGAGGGCAACATAATAGATCCATTACCAGTTCATGTTAGAGTGACATAGTGATTTATATCCAATATTCACATACCCGAGAAAACTAGGGGCATACTTGGTACACACAGGTTTCCATCTAGTGTCATTAGCAACATTATGACATAAAGTTTATTGAACATCATAACTACAATACAGAACACACCTCAAGCATGTCTCTCCAGTCTTCAGTAGACCCAGTGAGCAGAGGAGCCTCATGAGCCAGTCCTGCATTGTTCACACAAACATCAACACTCCCAAACACCTCAATGGCCTTCTTGAATGCCTCCTTGATCTCGTCTTCATGTCTGACATTACACTTCACAGCTAGCAACTTCCCGCAGTTTTTGTCTGATAAACTTTCAGATAGCTCCTTAAAAACACAAAATATGTATAAATTAAATCACTTGATCTAAGGTAAAAATGACAGACAATAGGATATTATTTCCCCAAATTATTAACATGAATCAGTGTAATAATGAATAAAATTATATATGTCCTAAGGGCTATCACAAAAGCAATAAATAGACATAATTCCTTTCATACTTATTCATAGTGTGTGGCCCGGTCCAGTTGCTTAGCAATAACCTACACAATCATTGGAATGGATTCATTGTCTTCTGGTTGCACAGGCATTTATAACCTCAATTGATCATGTGATATATTTACAGTGATTTCATTGGCCACACAGGAATGTTGTCTGATACAAATATCGGTACATAGGTTTGACACCCCTCTTCCCCACGTAGCAGTGTGGTAAAGGGTCTGGCTACTCCCTCACCCACATTCAAAACAGATTGAAGCTTTTCAATTCATATAGTGTACCTAATAGAAATTTCTCTTGGCTTACAATTGCCTCATACCAGATACAGTGGTCACAACAGATTTAGCATGTTAGTTGCTATTGAGCTGGGTGCTTCTTCATTGACCCATTTTGATATTAGGCATACCAGAAGTTAACCATCTAATAGCTATCTTCTTAGAACCCACCTAATATAATTAGCTAGCTACGATATTAAAATATCCCTAATCCCCAAGGCTTTTTGCCAAAAATTCAGCTATGAACGAAACAACGCAAACTTACTCTAATCTTTTCTGCATTTCTGGCACAGCCCACTACATTCAATCCCAGCTCGCATAGACGACGACTCAAATCATATCCTATCCCAGCAGAGGCTCCGGTGACAAATGCAGTTCTGCCAGTCCAGCGTTCCATGCTACCGGTTAGTCTAGCCAGCCAGACCCTTTACTTAATCTCTCCGCTCGGCCGACTGTGATTAGCGAAGTAGTGGTGGGCGATACCAAGTAGTTGGTATCTATACTTACAGAGGAAAGTGTCCGGTATCGATACCAGACTGCATGGTAGGTATCGAACAGACTTCGATACAATTACTATTAGCCCTGCCCAGACAGAATATCGACCTTTACCGACATCTCATTGTGGCCAACATTTACACTTGGTAAAGGTGGTTAATTTAATGTGGTTAATTTAATGTGGTTAATTTAATGTGGTTAATCTCTAGCGGTTCCTTGATTTCTCCCTACTCTGCGCCACCCTTGTGGCCTGTTTGATTGCTTCAAAGCTTCAAGTTAGCATCTGGCCAAACCTTTGCAGATGACTGATATCAGTTCTGTGTGTGTTGGATGTGGGAAGGATCAGGATTGCACCACACCAGGAAGATGGGATCAGATAAATGAGTGAGTATTACAAGCTACGGACATTTTCTCTGCAGAGGTCAACTATAAGAGTTTCCTACAACAGCGGTTATTGGCACGAATTAATTAAATACTAGTGGCCTAGTTAACGATATTCATCCATACTTCCAACCACAATTTATCCTTCGAATTCTATGGCTGCAAATAACCACTCCAATTAACAGCAAGTCAGTTACAGCCACTGAACTACTCTTTCGTTTGCACTATTGTGAAACATTACAACATGGAATTAACTGAAACTCATTCACAGTCACTTGCTCATACACTTTCATAAAAGTTATGCAATAAAAATAATGATTATAGCAAATTTTCTAGTTGTAATAGCCAATAATATTGTTATTTATTTCAGCCGAGATTGACTGAAAGCATAGTTGCCAACTTTCTAAAATGAAAAATCGGGATAGGCAAACAGGAATGGACATACATACACTATATTTTGACAAGCGGAAGTAAACAACAGAAACAACTGAATTTAGCTAATAACTTGATCAGAAAGGAGTAATAAGTGAAGTTCTGTGTCATTTCTTTGTTCTATTTGATACTTTCCAGGTCTATTTTTCGCTTGAGAACACCACTGACGTCCAACAGTCTACCAAAACAGCCTGGCTATTTATAGCTACTTGTGTTCCAACTCTGGATCCTGAATATCACTGAATAATCACTAACCTCCTTGAGAAGACTTCAGCCATTTTTGATTCACTCACCTGTACCAAATGATGAAATTTTGCTGTTGTGCTATTATTTCATACAACAATATTTTATTCTTTGTTTCAGTGTTTTCAACCAAGTTTATATGAAAAATGTTTTATAGTAACCACCCTTGTAGATATGCTGTACAGATAGCTATACCACTACACAAACCACTGATATCAAGCAGACTAACTTGCAGACTATTGTGTGCAGCTGTTGGCTAATAGTTATTAACCCCCTTTGTTGTAATCGAGTATTTGGCGTTACGTGGACCTTAATAACGGGTACTCTATTTCGAGTATTTGACCGATAATTGGTTAACTCTATCAGAATTCCGGGAAATCCTATTGCAAACCGGGGATTCGGGAAAGGCTAAAAAAACCGGGAAACCGGGAAAGGCTAAAAAAATCGGGAGTGTGCACTTGTAATATAATAGGAAGAAGTTGATATAAAATTTGTTATGAGAATTAATGGTCTGAAATAAGAATATACAGCCCAATCCGCAGTAAATGCCGCCGGCAACGGCGGGAAAATACAGCTCTCAGTTTAGTAGCAAGTACAGTGGCTATCATGAGTGAAGCCAGGAATCTTGCTAGAGCATTAAACCTCAGCCACAGTGATGGTCTGGACATGATGGGTGGAGCTGAAGCTGAAGCCATAGAGGAGCTCATAAATGAATTCATGGCTCCAGGAAGTGAGGACCCGCTTTCTGACTGTAAGTCACTTATATTACAGTTAACTATGACCCTCATCAGTCCATCATCTTTTTTTTTTTTTTTTTTTTTTTTTTAGGTGGTGAAGAATTTGATGGCCATTTTACCAACTATTATGAAGGTAATAAATTTAAATAATTTTTTTCGATAAAAAAACAAAACAAAACAACTTAGCAGAGTCAGGCTCTGCTACTCCACTGTTTGAAGACGAAGATGACCTCTACGATCCTCTGGATTCTTTGGACTGCTCTGTACCAGACATCGAGCCTTCATCATTGCATCCTGACCACTCATCTGTTTTCTTGTCACCACCCCATTCCAACCCCACTTTTCTTTCCCCTTCCGATACTGTGTCCGTTGCCTGCCAACGGAACAGCATCATCTGTGTAAAGGAAAGGAAGAGGTCAAGAAAGCCATCACCAGCAAGGATGAAACGACTTACCTCAACTGAGCAGTTAGACCAGTTTTTAGCCCGGGGCTGTGGTTGTGCCACCAAGTGCTCTGCTCAGTTTGACAGAGACTACTATTTGTCTAAGCAGGATGAGGCCAGTGCGCTGAAGAGGGAGCAGCTGGACCTGGTAGGCCAAATTCAAGCGTTTCTGTCTGTGGATAAAGTAATCGATCCCAGCCACAAACACACACCTACACAGCGTAGAACAACTAGAGTCAACACCTTCTATCATCTGGGGGAGAAGATCTGCAGGGGGACTTTTCAGTTTCGTCACGCCCTTCTAAAAGAATTAGAAGTACAGACATCAATTATTAATTATTATTTCGTATTTTTAGTTATCTCTTTTAAATTATGTATCATCTATACAAGTAATAATCATCTATACAAGTAATAAACATCTTTACTTTGTTCTTATGTCCAGTGTTATCAAAATCTATCTATTTACATTGAATATGCAATATAATTATCCCAACTCAGCTAAAACCGCTAAAAAAATACTCTAGTGGACAATAGTAAAAACAGACATTACCAAGATAAATAAAACTATTACGTGTGAACACTAATAAAAATGACTCTAGTATGTGCTGACACGAATAAGAATGACTCTAGTACATGTGGGCACTAATAAGAATGACTCTAGTACATGCGGGCACTAAAAAGAATAACTCTAGTACATGTGGGCACTAATAAGAATGACTCTAGTACATGTGGGCACTAATAAGAATGACCCTAGTACATGCGGACACTAAAAAGAATAACTCGAGTACATGCGGGCACTAAAAAGAATGACTCTAGTATGTGTACACACTAATAAAAACCCACAAGCCCACCTCAGAACCACTCAGATAGCCTCGAAGGACAAAAGTTTGCAGCCGGAAGTGAAACAGGAAGTGACATCATGTGACACGCCCACCAGTGAAGAAATAATTTGGCCTCAAGGACTTCGCCCATACCTCCAAAGATCACCTGATTAGTAAATTATTTCATCGGGTATCGTAATTTCCTTACAACAGCTACTACAATCAAACTGACACTAGCAAACACTAACTTAATCGAACATACTATAACTGACAGACACTAGAATGTGCTGACACTAATACGAATAAATCTAGTACGTGATAACACTAATAAGGATGACTCTAGTACTTGATAACACTAATAAGAATGACTCTAGTACGGTGTAATCACTATGTGCATGCATGGAGTTAGCACAGTGTTTGGTGTTAACACTATGTGCGTGCACAGTAATAGTACTAGTGCGTGCACAGTGTTTGGTGATAGCACTATGTGCGTGCACAGTAATAGTACTAGTGCGTGCACAGTGTTTGGTGTTAGCACTATGTGCGTGCACAGTAATAGTACTAGTGCGTGCACAGTGTTTGGTGTTAGCACTATGTGCGTGCACAGTAATAGTACTATGTGTGTGCACAGTAATAGCACTATGTGCGTGCAGTGTTAGCACTATGTGTGTGCAGTGTTAGCACTATGTGCGTGCACAGTAATAGTACTACGTGCATGCACAGTGCTAGCACTATGTGCGTGCACAGTAATAGTACTATGTGTGAGCACAGTATTAGTACTATGTGTGTGCACAGTGTTAGTACTATGTGCGTGCAGAGTGTTAGCACTATGTGTGTGTGTGCACAGTGTTAGCACTTCGTGTGCAGTACTACTTCGTGAATGCAGTGTTAGTATTAGTACGTGTATGTACAATGATAACAGTAGTGCATGCCTAGAGACTTACCATTATTCTCTTCTTCAGTCAAGAACACCAGAACCTCAGTACAGATAGCAGCAGCCCAAGCACCATGAAATCTAGGAAATGGAAAGGAAAAAAAGGTTACTAGCAACTACAGCAACAAAAAGTAGACAATCTAATTAGTTAACAATTACCTTTCTTCTTTTTTACATTTCAGGAACACCAGATCCCCAGTTGTCATAGCATATTGCAGCACTAGCATCATCAAAGCTAAAAAGAAAGAGAGGAAGAAAAAAAAAAGAACAATTATTATAAGGGCTACCTACAACTACAACGAGAATAGGAAACTAGCTAGCTAAAAAACCACCACCCAGTCTTCAGCATAGCAAGATACTAACTAACTATCCTCTTAGAAAGACAAGCTCACTAACCTTTTTTCCACCAGCAGTGTCGTTGAGAGAATAACTCCACGCAATGCGCGCGGTAAAAACCTATAGTATGCGGAGAGTGCGGTAGAATACGGAATCATTGCTTAGCAACGACTAAGAGGCTAAAAATCTTGATTTTATTGAAACGTTTATAGCTTGCATAATGGAGATGTATAGTGTATTATCTCGGAACGGTTAGAGCGTGGACTTTCAAACTTAGAGGATTATATTTTCAGACCTAGGCCAGCCCATTTCTGTAAAAAAAATAAAAAACGATGCTCCCATGTTGTGCCCGATTTTCGGTCACATATCTATAAAGAAGCTGGAGTTTAGTATTAAGTTAAGTTTTAAAAATAAGATTATTCTAGAAGTGAGCAGCAAAGCTAGCTAGCCATGTCAACTCTCCCAGGTAGAGTTAGGAGAGTTGAAGATGGAGGGTAGACGTTATCTGCCATCCCCCATGTGGGTCAGCTAGCTACCAAGACTGAAGCCAGTTAGCTGCCTCAAATAGCAGTTGTCCAGTCTAACTTGCACACTACAAGCTCCTAGTAAATGTGTTACAAACACGAAGTAGCCATGTTACTCCTAATACAGATTCAACAAGTCCAGCCATTGTAAACTTGTTGTTAAGTGACAGATTTGTCTGGAAAACGTCATTATCACTGGATCGATTAAACAAGCTTTCTTCAGTAGTTCTTCAAGGCTATTCCTAGCCTCACATCTTATTATAGTTTTGAATTTAGTAAGTCTCACCCTGGGACTATTAGAGTGAGAGAATATGCTGATTCTGTCATAGAAGATATCAATATTTTCAAAAAAGGAATTTTGTCATTGTCACAGAGGGGGGAAAAGTCAGCTAAAATCGTTCCCAAAGGACTGGATCCTGTAAGACAGTGGTATTCTGTAAGCATATTCGACCTTTTTGCCTCTCAGATTCATCCGAAACTTAACTTGTCTTCTTCCTTCTGTAGAAAAGCATAGCTACCTACTTATCAATAGTATTTGATCCCACCCATACATTATTTGAATAACAATGGTTGCTATGGACTTTACTCATAAACTATGCACACTACAATCATGATTCCTTTTTTTTTGTCATTGTTTGTATACTAAGTGCTGTAATTTTGTGGAGAAATTTGGGGAAAAAATCCATATAGCTACCCCTTTTTGCATGGCAGGTCACATCATTCTTGAATTGAATAAGAATAAAAAATAATGTGGGAGGACTTTTATCTGGCATATTGTAGCAGGGTGATAAGGTATGTAGTCTATCTTGAGAAAGTTGAATAATGTTAATTAATTTTGAACAAGGCTATCCAATTATGTGAATACAGCAGTTCTATATTTCAGCTTATAAATTGACAATCAACATGTTATGTTAACTTTTTATACGAACAATACTGGAAATATCTCACAAGGAGGATGGGAATTAGAACTCCACCAGTCTGGCTAGCAGCAACTAGACACAGTAGCTCTTCGCAAACCTCTTCAACAAAGGACCCAGAGCAGTATATTTATCAATAGACTTAGAGTTCAAGCACTTCTGGATTAGTCCAGGTTCTCTGTAATGGGCACTAACTGCAACATCCCTTCTCACTGGGTACAGCAAATCAGGAGTCAGGACTTTAAAGAGCTCATGAATACCTGCATGAATCACTTGCTTTGGCTTAATAATGTACTTGGAGCGTTCTCCGTGACTGAACGAACACTGCAACTCATTAGTACTTTCCAAGTAAACTGGTTTCTTGCCAATGTTTCTGCATTGCTTCATCTCTGTGCTATTGCAATTATTAGTGGGTAGGAAGAACCTGTTTTCAAAGGAATAACCAGCATAATTATGGCCACCTTTATGTTCCAGTTCCTTCAACATGCCCGTCCAATTCAAATGGTTGAAAGGTAATATCAATTCATCCAAGTCTATCATGACTAAGTAATCAGCCATTAACATGTGCCTGTACAGGCAGTCGTGCATGAGGCCACCCTGCCCGTAGTCATCACGACTTTTAAATACTTTCCACTGAATGAGATTGACCAAGTCACCATGATTCCTAAGTAGATGCTCCACAACTTCTTCCTGCACTTCACCTGGGCTTGCGTACATTGTGATGAATTCAGCTCCAAGTGTTTGACACATACCGATAAAGCTGTCCAGTCTGTCCAAAAAATTCTGACCATTTTGTCTCAAGCTACCTTGAAGACACACTCCAATGGTTTTCACTGGCAATTTGGCATTATTTACAGCTATTTCCTCTGAGAAACTATTTTGTTCACAATGATTCCTGCTAAAGCGAACTCCTGTGGGCACAGGGTCTCCATCCCTCACTAGACATAGCAGCAGTTCATTGACCGGTTGCGTTATTACAGATATATTATTATTTCCAAGGAGAAGATAATGGTTGACTACTTCACGCTTTGCTTCACCAAGACAAATGGAGCTACCATCAGCATAAGTGAAATGACACCTTAGCTTAGGTTTTAGAGCAGATTCCAAGACGTAGGCTACAACTGCAACAGCAGGACGATTCGTTATCGTTATATTTCTAGTGTCATAATAAGCTGAAATGAATAAAAATGCTCCACTCAGGTAAGGATCCGAAAATGTTGCCCAGCTTAACTTTATAAAACTGTCAGTGGGAGGTCGCGAGCTCAATTCAATCAAAATATAAATGACAGAGACAAGTAGCAATACCAGGAATCCATACTTAACCAGGTACCGATACTTAACCGCCGAACCCATCCGAAGGTGACGACAACTCTTGTTGGGGGGGTTTCTCTACTGGTCCTTCAACCCTGGCTCCTACTCCATAGGTGCCAAATGAGCTAAAGCTCGGGTGAGCGATGGACCAGCGCGATATACACCTCGAAGCAAAAAAGTGTTCGAAGCAAAGCAATTTTTCCACTTTCACAGTTCAAGTTCAAGCAGAGCCCAATAAACTTGGTATTGGGGGGGCGTTACCTACAATCGCTTGCGCAATCTAGTCTCGCGGGGGGTGTCCAGACTGTGCAAGTCGCGCGCGCAAGCGGCGTGGAAAGGAAAAGAGAGTCTGGGTCAAGCGCCGGAAGCGATAGTGTTGTGGAGGAAATGTTTGGCCTGTGGTGCTTGTCCCGGTAGGAAAGATACAAGATCATAGTTGCCAACTATCCCGGTTTTGCCGGGATTTTCCCGATTTTTTTAGCCTTTCCCGGTTTCCCGGTTTTTTTTAGCCTTTCCCGGTTTTTTTAGCCTTTCCCGAATCCCCGGTTTGCAATAGGATTTCCCGGAATTCTGATAGAGTTAACCAATTATCGGTCAAATACTCGAAATAGAGTACCCGTTATTAAGGTCCACGTAACGCCAAATACTCGATTCCTACAACAAAGGGGGTTAATAACTATTAGCCAACAGCTGCACACAATAGTCTGCAAGTTAGTCTGCTTGATATCAGTGGTTTGTGTAGTGGTATAGCTATCTGTACAGCATATCTACAAGGGTGGTTACTATAAAACATTTTTCATATAAACTTGGTTGAAAACACTGAAACAAAGAATAAAATATTGTTGTATGAAATAATAGCACAACAGCAAAATTTCATCATTTGGTACAGGTGAGTGAATCAAAAATGGCTGAAGTCTTCTCAAGGAGGTTAGTGATTATTCAGTGATATTCAGGATCCAGAGTTGGAACACAAGTAGCTATAAATAGCCAGGCTGTTTTGGTAGACTGTTGGACGTCAGTGGTGTTCTCAAGCGAAAAATAGACCTGGAAAGTATCAAATAGAACAAAGAAATGACACAGAACTTCACTTATTACTCCTTTCTGATCAAGTTATTAGCTAAATTCAGTTGTTTCTGTTGTTTACTTCCGCTTGTCAAAATATAGTGTATGTATGTCCATTCCTGTTTGCCTATCCCGATTTTTCATTTTAGAAAGTTGGCAACTATGCAAGATATTAGAGTGGTGTCACTGGTGCTCGTCTATTACCCTCTTCAATGAATTAGTAAAACTTAGCTAAACTGACCCTATGGATAAACAAAGTTTTCTGTGGTTACTTTTTAAATGAATGCACAATAGGAAACTAATATTTAATGATAAGCATATTATTAAGGCATATCCAACTATACATACTTAAAAAAAACACTAACCAAACTATTCGATTGCTTGGGTTTACAATTTTTGCGAAAGCCACCTTCTCTGGAGTGTCTAGTTCAGCCTTCTTTTCTTACAGGAATGCTTGTGATGATCTTCAGAGACTCCCTTTACAGGAGTAGAAATTCTGCTTGTAGAAGCTACTATTCCAAAATGCTGTCCAACCTTTTTAATTCCACGGTGAATACAACTCTTTAGTAGTTCCGGTTACTTGGCAGTATTTTTGTAATTCTTTCAAGTGGCCTGCAACACTTTTTACATATCAAAATGCCTTCTTTTTTTTTTGAAAAGGTTGATATGATTCTAATGTGCAAGTATTCTGAATATAAAGCATTCATCATATTAGATACTTCAAAAATTATAGTAGACTAAGTAACTGTGTTAAAAAAATTCCCAAAGTTTCCACTCTTTATGCTGGACACACTGTAAACACAGCTGTTTTCTTCAAAATATTTATGTATCTTTTTTTGCCAAAATGTTTTTCCTCATTTGGGAAACTTGAGTAAGCAATTATACTTATAACTTGATAAATATGATACGATGAAGATGTACTACGGTCTTGTATACTTTGTGTTATAATATTGTTCAATGCACGCATCAATCACAACAATGCTCCAATTTCAAGTATAATTCTTTCTTATTTCAATATTCATTATTATCAAATACAGACAATCCAAATCATTCTGCACAACATAAAATCTGATGTGGCATAAATACCCAGGCTATAATTAATGTGACCACAACTCAGGAAATACATTTAATTACAATGATCATAATAATGATACAAGAACAAATTCTAGCATGCTAAGTTATTACACTTCCTCATCCTTATTTGATAGTAAGTGTGATGATGTTAAAACTTAAGTCTGTCTGGGGGTACCACTTGACGTGTCGATCTTCGAACTGGAGCATTCGTTGAACTTGAATTTCCATGAACTAATGATTTGTGCTGCGATGTACGATGTTCGGTATTGGCTACTGATGATTGAGTCGCAACTTCGTTGCTTTGAATTGCGCTGGAGTCTTGAGGTGTGATTTCCAAGTTTACCACTTCATTGCTTGTGGTTGGAGTAACTACATACAGTAAGTGTCCTCTTGAGAATTATCTGATACAGAGTAATCTTGAACTGGTATATCCTCAATTGGTCCACAATGAGTTTGAGTTGCAAAACGAGCTCTGACGCTATCAACGTGTCGTCGGATAGTTTGACCATTTTCCAAACAGATCTGATAAGATACAGGTCCTGTAACTTTCTCGATATTTCCAGGAATCAATTTCTCAGGTGCTGATGAGAAATCTTCAGCGTATACTAAGTCTCCGTTAGCAAATATTCGAGTTGACTGCTTCTTGTCATGATTAGATTTTTGTTTCAATTGCTTTCCTTCCACTTGATGACTGATATCTGGGTATAGCAAATCGAGACGAAAGCGGAGTCTCTTCCCCATGAATAATTTTGAAGGTGACATTCCTGTAGTGGAATGAGGAGTGATTCTGTATCGGTGGAGAAATCGTGACAGTTTTTCTTCTAGTGAAACTCCTTCCATCTGTTTGATCACTTGTTTCACTGCCTGTACTGTCCTCTCTGCCAATCCATTAGTTGAGGGATGGTAAGGAGCAGATGTTATGTGTCGAATTCCATTCAGTTGGATAAATTTCTTGAACTCTGAACTCATGAACGATGGTCCATTATCCGACACTATGGTTTTAGGTAGACCATGTGTTGCAAATGTTGATCGAAGCTTCTCAATGGTTTGAGAAGAAGTGATAATTAATAACATGGACCCCTTCACTGGTCCTGCAAAATCTATGTGTAACCGACTCCACGGTTGATCTGGCCATTCCAATGGATGCAGTTGAGCAGGAGCTGATGAGTGGCGATTGGCTTGACAGCTAAGACAGGACTTCACAACTTCTTCAATTTCTTTGTCCATATTTGGCCACCAAATGTAACTCCTAGCTAACGACTTTGTTTTGCTAATTCCTGGATGAGTCTCATGAAGTTCCAAAAGCAGTGATTGTTGACCTTGAGAAGGAACTACAACTCTTGTTCCCCATAATATGCATCCATCAAGGAGGCTAAGCTCATCACGTTGAATCTGATAGGCTTCATTTTGTCAGCAAGTTGTTGGATCTCTGGCCACTCTTGTAATAGAAACTTCTTGACTTGAGATAAAATTGGATCTCTATCTGTCCAGAGCTAGATTTGCCTGGCATTGACAGTAGTGGCTTCAAGATGGTGAACAAGTTGAACAAGATAACCCGGTAGTTTGTCAGATGATGTCGTTACTGGTCTGGGCAATCGGCTCAAGGCGGGTTTAAAAATGTAGCTATAAGGCTACAGAGCTAGCCAGGTGTTGTTAAATTTTTGGCTCTGTGGGCCTTCTAGTGACTATAAAAAATCAAAAGACCTGGCAGCTTAAATACTGCCTTGAGACAGGCAAAGGATGATTGTTTGTGTGTGTAACTATGCTCAGGGTGATTATAGGATGTTGCAACAACCATGCTTGTCATGACAACTAAAACACATTAACATGAATGCATTATAGTGATACATACTTTCCCGAGTGTCCTCCTCAGCCTCATAGGACATTCGAAGGCCCACGGAGCCGAAAATGTATGACCTAAAATATTGGCAAAGAACAACACCTGGCTAGCTCTGTAGCCTAGCTACATTTTAAACCTCCCTGCCTTGTATCGAATTGAGTAGCGATAAGCACTTAATGTTAATGCCCAACGTTGTATCCTGGCTGATGCTAATGGTGGAATTTATTTTGATTCACCAAAAAGACTAGACAACAGCTTGAGGAATTCTTGACCCCACAGATAAGCATGATACTTCTTGACTCTGAATATGACAGCTAAACCTTATTTTACTAGCTGTGAGTAGTTTTTCTCAGCTCTTGTAAGTGTTCTTGAGGCATATGCAATAGGTTTCTCATCACCATTAGGCACGATGTGGGACAATACTGCACCAATGCCTTGAGGTGAGGCATCACATGCAAGAACCAATGGAAAGTGTTCATTATAGTACACTAGCAGTAAGTCAGCTAGAGCTAGTTTTGCTAATTGGAAAGCTTGTTCCTGATTGTCTGACCACTTCCATATAGTGTGGTTTTGCAAAGTGGTGCTAACTTTGATGAGAAGTTAGATATGAACTTGCCATAGTAATTAAGAATGCCAATAAACGATCTCAGTTCAGAAATATTTTTTGGTGTTGGAGCTTCTTGAATTGCCTTGACCTTGTCTTCAGTAGGATGTAATCCATGTTCATCAATAACATGCCCTAGATATTCAATCTTGGTCATCATAAACGAACATTTACCTCGGTTAAGTTTTAACCCGGCTTCTCCAATTTAGCAAGGACCTTGTCCAGAGTTTGTAAATGGTCTTCAGATGATGGTCCAGTTACTAAGATGTCATCGACATAAACACACACGCCCTTGATACCTTGCAGTAAATTTCCATGCATCTTTGAAATATGGCTGGGGCAGATGAAATACCAAATGGTAATCTGTTATAACTTAGGTATCATTCAGAACAAGCTGCAATATCTAAATTAAATGAACTACATGTATGATAACATTTGTTACAATATGATCACTTGTGTACCTGATATTGCAGGAGGATAGCAGTGATAAGGCTTAAGTTGATTAATGTTGATTTGAGTTTTCAACAGCTTGCCAGATACATTTTTCAAGCGACAACTAGTCTTTGATATATCTACAATGGTATACGGCCCCAACCAGTGATCTTCATTTTTGGATCCCTTCCTTGTTTTCTGCTTCATATTTCTCCGCAAAATCATGCTATCTGTTTTAAAATCATGGTCAATCAATCCCTTTCTCTTTTGGTACTGCTCCTTTTGCTTCTTTTGGACTCTTTTATTTGTTCATCAGCAATTTGAAAAATAGATTGCTGTTTCTGAAATACTTCCTGAACATGATTGTCCACATCAACTTTGGTGAGAGAATCTGCCATATCATCAAGACCAATACATTTTCTTTGCTTTTCAGCTTCTAATGGGAAAACTGGTTCTCTGCCAAACATCATTCTGAATGGTGTAAATTTGGTTGCACTTTGGATACTGGTATTAATTGCAAATAATGCAGAGTGTAGATACTGACTCCAGTCATCTGTATCCTCATTCATTAATTTTGAAATTGATCTAAAAATTAAGTGTAAAAATTTTTGTGCATAATATTTTTGAAATTAATTTATTACTGATAAATTGTTGTTGTTCAACCAAAACAAAATGTAGTGTTTTATTACATTACAATAATAATAATAATATGCTCTTTCAATCATTCAGTCATTCTTGGCTGGAAAACAATAACATTGGTTAACTATAGTAGCTTTTTGTCTTATTAACACCCTATAAATCAATTATTAACTTAATCCGTTGGTTCAACTCCGTGCTGAAAATCAAAGTTATAATTAATTTATAGGCTGTTAATTAGAGAAAAAAACTAATAATAATATATATAATGCAGGCAAGCTGTGTGATTGTAGCAACACTATTATTATTTTACAACATAGTATTAATACCTTATTTACAAATTCCTTTCCCTGGTCACATATACAATGAATAGGTGCTCCTTGACGACAATAAACTTTGAAGATGCCCTTTGCAACAGAAATGGCAGACTTGTCTTCCAAAGGAACTGCCTCCACATACTTGGAAAAATAGTCTGTCACAGTTAAAATGTACTGGAAGTCCTTACTAGTTTTTTTTGAATGGACCAATCAAATCCATACCCACTAAATGCCATATCTTTGGTTCAACTGGTATAGGATTAAGTTCAACAACAGGAGATTTCAGCTGTGAAGTGTTTCGCTGACATCTATTGCAAAGTTTTATGCTTGCATTATAAAGTAGTTCATGTATGATGCATTGAAAAAAAGGGTCTTCCTTACAATAGTCAATCACAAATCTTCCTCAAAATTACACAGAATATAGTTGGAAGACTGAAAGAGGTATAAGAGGCTTAATAAATTGCCGGAAAATATGTACATATAGTGTCAGTGATAGATATATGCGTTTTCTGTAAGTCAACTACCAGGAAATGTTTGTAAACTTGATACCCATTGTATATGATTCAAAAAGTGTTAGAATGCATGCATACATAGAGTATCACATATCACTTGATTAGATACAAAGTCAATGATAATGTCTTACTCTGTATATTATGATCCAGAAAATTGATGGAAAATTATGCTTAAGAGAGGATTGATAGCCATGCACACATTAGCTATGTATGTAAGGTACAGAAGATCAATGAATTAGGGGAAACTCATGTCCCTGACAAAAAAAGTGGGGCGATAAGTTTTCTAACTGAAAGAGAGCACTGATTTACATGGTGCAGGGAAACGAGATATCACTTATCCACAACGGTCAGTGATGTTTAATAGTAGTCTATAAACCAGAGAATTATTTAAAAAAAATAGAATTAACAAGAAACAACTGGTAGCCATGCTCACATTTTATAAGAATAGCACATGTAAGGTTCCGGACAGCATTACAAAACAAATATGCCTGACCGCAAATCAGTGATATATGTTTTCAAAACATCGATATAGAGAAAACTGATAGCCACATAAACATTTTAGCAAAAAAGCATTGTGCAGAAGAGGGTTTTAAAGTAGGGGGAAAATATATCACTGACTACAGTAGTAGTACATGCTTTCATCATGTCTATATGAACCAAAATATTTTTTTGACGATTGAAATGATAGCCAAGCTCACATGAATAGCATATGTACTAGAAGAGTATAGCAATATAGGAGAAAGAGACATCACTTACTACAAACATCAGTGATATGTGTTACATTGACCAAAAAAATTGTTTGAAAAAGTGAGAGAGAGAGAGAAGTGACTGCCACACTGTAAACAAATAGGCACCAAATTGAATGTGAAATGCTCGCCTCCCTAGTCGCAGCAAAACTGGTGTAAAGTTCATGTAAGAACCTGAGCAATTGACTCTACAGTTTATTAAATGTAACATAACCACTTCACCCACTTTATCACCATTTCACACTTTGATTGTAACCCTACCCTTCCACATTACCTTCTAGAACTTTCTCTTCATGCATGTGCTGTATGTGTTGTTTGTGTCTTATTGGTCAGTTTTATTGTCATGTGTTTCTCTGGTGATCTCAGAGGCCTGGCCTATATAAGGCTAGTCCTCTGAGTTCTCTGGGTCTCTGCTTCCTTTTATATTTTTTGTACTTCCTCCTATTGCTATCATAATTATCCAATATACCTGGAGCAGGGGTAGTATAGCGTGGGGAGTACCATAACTGAGAGGGAAGAGAACTGGTGGCAGCCACTTGGATTAACTGAGACCTAACAGTTCACACTAAAAACAAATTGAGGTGTGAATTTCACACCACAAGGCAGGAAGTGCAAATATACTCTATATGGATGCAAAAAATTACATTCTTTGAGGCTACACCCTCAAAATAATACAATAGCTCCAACCATACCCCTTAGTTATAGCCATTACAATTTATCCAAATCTCAAAAATGGTAAAGTATGAAAAAACTGTTAACTTAGTAAGTTGTTTGTGATGTATTGAAACAGAGAGACTGCTTTCTTTAAAGTTATGATGATGTGAGTTTCTAAGCTAAATAGGTGTGGAGCATTGACTGTATGCTTACACACCAATTAATGGGTGTAAAGTACACACACCAAATAGTAGAAGCATGCACTCACACTACCATTTTGGTGTTAATTTGGTGGGTTTTCACGCCAAAATATTTACAGTGCTCACTTATATTTTATAAGAATAGCACATGGAAGGTTCTGCATTGAAGGGGAAACATACAATCACTGACTAAAGCCAGTGTTATATATGTTTTCCTGTAGTCCATAAACCAGAAAATGTTGAAAATTGAAAAGAAAAAAAAACAGAAATGATAGCCATATTTACATTTTAATAAAAATAGCAAGATGTGGAAGAATTTCAATACAGGGAAATAGATATGTCTGAAAATAAAATTCAGTGATAGCACAACACCACAACCAATGGCTGTAGCGTACATACATGATAAATGATGCAATGATTAGAAAACTGGTGGAAATTGGGGTGTCGAAACAGCGCATCCTGTTAAACATTCTTTTTGGTGCAACTAAACACCCCATTTTTAACAGTGAAGAGAGCACTTATAGCTATCCTCAGATCTTATAATAGCAAACATATAATTATAATATATATATATACACACACACACATAATGTACATACAACTAAAATAAGCATGATCACTTAACTATGCTATGCTTGCACACATGGGTGATGAAAAGGAGAAAAGAGTGCTTGATAGCCACGCCGGTATTTTTCCAGTGCACTCAGTTATATATATTATTATTGTTACTCAATATAATTATTGTATCCATAATACCACTACTATTAAAAATATGTCTAACAAGACAGTTATTATTGTGAAATTGTAAGGAAATTGTTATGTACCAGTTGCCTACTATTTTCATGCTGAGCAAAGTGGGTATTTACTTAACATCAACACTGATTGAATTAATCACTACCTACTTTGTCATCAACTAACATTCTCTTCAACATCCTTGTAATAATTTGGCCAATAATATCTAGCCTCTATTTTGCCAATAGTAGCATCTCTTCCTCTATGTCCTTCAGCACTCAAATGGCATTCCATAAAAACCTGATCTACTTCTTTTCTTCCATGAAGTACAACTCTTTTAAAGGTAGATCCATTGGAGAATTCTAGTATATGAGGAGATGCGGAGGATAGTGGGGAGTGAACGTGGCCCTTCCACCCCTAGCTCACTGTGCTATTACCAGTCTGCAGATATATGTGTGGTTTGTACGCTTGTGCAGAGTATATATTTTTAACCTATTTCTACCAGCCTGAGCACTAAATGCATGCAACCAAGTCTACCGGGGGATTGGAAACGCCCCATATATAGTCAATACAAAAAGGTAGTCTGGCGGGCCAGACCCTTTACCTTCTTTTTTATGGGCGAGGGGAAGGGATAAAAAAGCCCATAAAAAAAAGGTAAAGGGTCTGGTCCGCCAGACTAACAAAAAGGCGCGGTAACATTATGCCTGTATCTGATTGTTTGCAGCTCCCTCACTTCTTTATGATCTGCCAAGTTGTGGGTCCGGTCTGCCGGCAGGCCGCGGATTCGCCACAGTTTCTGGGGACAGCTTATATTGCGCTGCCACCAGAATTCAGCAAGAGGCTTGAGACCTCACTTTGAGTATTTCCTTAGACTACTCTGTAAACTGAACTAAAATACAACACGTGGCGAGAGGACTTATGAGACGAGTTCTCTCGCAAAACTGACCAATCACAATGCCGCAACAAACTACTGCAGATGACCTGCGCACACAATGACTACTCTGAATGATGCACAACGTAAACATAATTCTAAATGACACGCATGCATAACAATTCCATGTTCTTCCTCTCTCTAGCTCCTTCTTCTCATGTGGGCTGGCCCACATCTCCCCCCTCCTCCATTAAAAGACTGGTGTCACGGGACTCGCTCTCTCCGTGACATCTGCTCAGCTCGTCGGCAACAACGTTCAAGGCACCAGGTCTGTACACTACCTCGAACTGGAATTCTGCCAGCTTCAGAGCCCATCCGTACACCCGTCTGTTACGCTGCTTCCCAGAAGTCAGCCACTGAAGTCCCTTATGATCTGAAAACACTTTGAACACCTTTCCATACAAATAAAACGCAAAATGGTTGACAGCTTCAAACAATGCCAACCCTTCCAACTCCTGGGCACTATACCGTGCCTGAGCTCCCTTCAACTGTCGTGAGAAGAAGGCCACTGGTCTCCACTCCCCCTCACGATGCACCGACAGCACTGCTCCTATCCCCGAAGCACTCGCGTCGCACTCTAAGCTGAAAGTATCATCCTCACAGGGAACACATAAACACACATGATCACATAATGATTTGCACAACTTACGAAACCCATCCAGCATGGCGCTCGTCCACACCACCTCCCCAGGCGAAGTCTTTGCCGTGTGTGGCGACAGGAGAGAAGACTCCCTATGGAAACTTCGAATAAACCGTCTATAATAGCCAATCAGCCCAAGGAATGCACGTAACTGTTTCCTTGTCCTTGGAACTGGATGCTCCCTGATCGCCACAATTCTTGCCTCCGGCACACTCATATAACCATCCCCAATCACATGTCCTAAGAATTCTAACCGTCTCTTCCCAAACACACACTTACTCCGTTTGCAGGTAAGACCTGCCTCCCTCAGCACTTCTAACAGCCGCCTCAGGTGCCTAGCATGCACCTCCCAACTCTCTGACACAACCAAGATATCATCGATATAAACCTTCGCATAATCCTCACAACCACTAAGAACACAATCCATGAGACGTTGGAAGACAGACGGAGCGTTGCATAGTCCGAACGGCATCCGTCTATATTGAAATTTACCGAACGGACAGCTGAAACTCGTCTTCTCCCGATCTTTCTCCACCACTTCCACCTGGTGGAACCCCTTAGCCAGGTCCACCTTGGACAGTACCTTCCCACTGCCCACCCTTTCAAGCATCTCTTCCAAGCCAGGGATGTAATAAGGCTCCTTAACCGTTACCTCATTGAGCCTGCGATAGTCCACGCACAACCTTATACCTCCTCCCTGCTTCTTTACTGGCACCAACGGTGATGACCAGCAACTCTCACTCCTTTCAATGATGCCACACTCCAGCAAACTGTCGATTTCGGCCCTCACCGAGTCCCTAATACCCATGGGTACTGAGTACGGAGACTGACTAATGGGCCCATGATCACCTGTCTCTATCGACATCCTAACTCTATCCGTGTTTCCAGGCACCTCGGAAAACACATCTCCAAACTCCCTCATGATTTCTTCTAACTCTTGCTCAACAAACCCTTCACAGTCATCCCTCAACTTACTCCTCTCTCGAATTTCTTCCTCCAACACCACATCTAACGTATTAACTTCTTCTCTCTCCTTGAACTTCTTAATACAGTTGACATGCACAACCTTGGCATGCGTCTCTTTACCAACCTTCCCAATCTTATAGTTGACCTCCCCTTTCCTCTCCAATACTTTGAATGGACCTTCCCAGGAATCAGCCAACTTGCATGACATCCCGGGAATCCGATACAGAACCAACTCCCCTACCTCAAACTCCCTAACCTTGCTTCCTCTATTGTAATACCTCATCCTTCCCTCCTTACTCTTGCTCATCTTTAAGGCTGCACAATCCCTCATCCTCTCCAGCCTGTCCATCAGTCCTGCGACCCAGTCACACACACTCCTCTCCGTCCCTTCCAGCTCATAGATACCGTGGTATAGAGCATCTAGTGGGGTCCTCACCCTGAACCCGAACACCATGTCAAAAGGGCTGAAACCACTGTCGCTATGCGGCATCTGTCTCAAAACGTACAAAGCTAGAGGAACCTGCGCTACCCAATCCTCCTTCTCCTCGATACACCTACCCAATACACTCTTGAGGGTCCCGTGCATCCTCTCCACCATGCCATTAGTCTGCGGGTGATACGGAGAAGTCCTGAGTTTGTCTATCCCCAGCAACCGGCAAAGCTGACGTACCACCCTACCACAGAACTGCGTCCCCTGGTCCGATAACATTACTTCAGGTATGGCAGTCCTGGAAAAGATACACCAAAGTCCATCGGCGACGGACTTGGCAGTCACACTTCGGAGAGCCACAGCCTCCGGCCACCTAGTTGCCATACAAACATAAGTTAGTAGGAACCGACACCCCCCTTTACCCTTGGGCAGTGGTCCCACCAAATCCACGGCCACACTCTCGAAAGGCTCTGTCAGAATGGGCCTCTCCACCGCCGGAGCCTTCCTCGGCTTGCTCTTGTTCTTCACTTGGCATACTTTGCAACTTTGGCAGTACTCTAGGATCCCCTTTGCCATCCCCGGCCAAAGGAAGTACCTACCCACCAGACGGGCTACCTTCTCCCCGCCCAGATGGCCACTTCTTTCATGCGCCATCTCTAAAATCCTTCCCCTAAATTCTCTCAGCACCACTATGACATCCACAAATTCCTCCCACGACACATACATTCCCTTCAACAATAAACCCTTATCCCACTTGAATCCACGCTCTTCTCTCTCTCCTAATTCTCTCCATGTTCTCAAGCTCTCGTCAGACCTCACGCACTGACGGAACTCGCCCCCATCTGACCCTTCCCTCATAGGTCCCACTTCCCCAGCCATCTTGCTGAGTTCGGACTCTGAGCTATCAACAGACACAGAGTCCAGGTTCTTGGCGATCCCCGCCACCTCGTCCTCGCTCCCTTCCACACTCTCCCTCAAGCTCTCTTCCATCGTTCCTTCCTCTACCTGATCATCCAAAGTCTCCAACTCAACTCCCAAGTCCTCTGGGACAGACTCCTCTATCGTGCACCACAGCTCTTCCACCTCCGCATCATCGTCACACTTATCCAACTCTGCTTCCGCCTTGGCCTGACTCCGTGTCAGCACCTTAACTTCAGCATCTACCCCCTCCTTCTCATCCCTATAGCTGGTTATGGCTTGGGTGTATGCCTGTATCTCGCATGCATCCGTCATATTCATTGGCACAATACTGATGACTCCCTCTTCCTGCCTCTCGTCTACCATGGCTATGTGCGAGCGTACTAACCCTCCTACCTCGTAGGACACAACTGTGCTCCTGTGTACTTGTTTATTCCCATGCACGTCACCCACATGCACTTCACCGTAGTCTCTATAGCTATCACCCAGCAGAGCTCTGGGGACTACACCAATGCTAGCCCCTGAGTCCACAAGCACCTGGCAAGGAACTCCGTTCACCGACCCCCATGCAACATTATCCTTTCTTCCCTCGACCATTAACTTTGCTACTTTCCCGCCTTCCTTCTTAACACCTGCTCCGATCTTCTTATTTGGGCATTCAGGGCTCCTGTGACCCTGCTTACCGCAGGTATAGCAGGTCACAGAGCGAGCTTCTGCAGGCTTCCTGCTGGTGTCAAACCACCGTCCTTTCTGACAATCAGCAGCTCGATGCCCCTTAGCACCGCAAGAAAAACACCAGGGGCGGATTTAGGGGGGGCTCGACTGGTGTCTTACGAGCCCCCCTTTTCAGAATGAGCCCTCATTTTTAGCTACTGTATTTCTTACTTGTAACTGGAAATAAAATTATAATAGCAATCACTTTTTGTTCGTCGTTGTTTTTCCTTGTAGCTACTCCAACAATAATTGCGATCTTCTTTTGAACGCACCTCTACTTATTGATATGCTGAGTCAGAATTTTTACTACTTGTGTCCTTATACAATATGGTAGACCAAGTTCGTCCAGCATTTAGTGGTTGTTGCTTATTCAATTTTTTTCTTCATAGTTGAATTTGACAATTATATAAATCTACTTTCATCACTAACCAAAATCTCTTTGTACTTTCATTTATCTCATGAATTAGTTTTTTTCATGAGTAAGTGTACCTAATAACTAAGGGTTGGCAAATTGTGCTGGCATGATTTTGAGTGTGATAAGTGATTTCATAAATGCTAGCATATACTAGCATGATTAGTGTAATTATGAGCATAATGAAGTAGCTAGTTTTTGGAAAAAATTATAATTAGTTTTTATTGAACGGTAACAATAGCAGTCTTTGAGAGATCGGCTTTGGGACTTTTTAAATGAATCTATGAGTTTACTAACTACCTTCTGTGTTGGTAGCTAATTCTATTTGAAGATTCCAATATCACTTTCTGTATAAGAAATAAAATACTTTCAGTTCCAGCACTGTTGCCCATTAGTATGCAGATCAACAACTCACATTACAAACAGTGGCCATACCAGGATTCAGATTACTCATGTGTACAAGGATTTTCTTATAGTTGTGAATGTAGTTGAGGTGACCTTTAAACGAGCATGTTTCCAGTAGATTAATTACTAAAATTATTAGCATTGCTAACATAGCACAAAAAGGTGCGTAATTCGCCAACCCCTACTATTCTTTCCTTATAAATACCTTTGTAAATTGGTATTGCTCTTAGTTTTAATTTTTTCCTTCCTGATTTTAGCAGTTCATTCATTTCCGGATGGTCACATTATAATGCTAATTATTGTGTGAATGAATATTAGAATATTTAGTCTTATAGGAAATACAATATGGCCAACATTTTTCCATAAGTAGTTATAGCTATTTCACCCCTTGAAAAGAGCCCCCTCTTAACAAATCCTAGATCCGCCCCTGATGTTACTACATTGAAACCCGCACCCTCTCTCCTTTCTATCTTCATTGCTGGCCTATCTCCTCCCCAGTCACCCATTCTTGGTTTGTAGAAATTACCTCTCTGTCTCCCCGACATCCAGGTCTCCCATGCATTCCTTAAGTCCTCCGCACTCCCAATCTCTTTCCCCTCCAAATACACTCTCCCAGCCTGTGGCATCACTCTCCTAGTGAATGCCGTTGCCAGTGCCACCACGCACTGCTCAAGTGTTGCACAACCCTGCAACACTCCCCTACAGATCCTAAGTATCTGCTCGCAGATCTCTCCCGCCGACTTCTGCTTGACTGACTCACCCGTCACCTCAAACAGCTGATGTCCGTAGGTGAGTGAGGTTTCACCCACAGACTTCAACAGAACTCTCTTGAGCTCCTCATACCCTGTGCCTTCCTCCCGTATGCTACTGACCCGAGCACACAACCTCTCCGGCAGCCTGGGAAATAGTCTCTCTGACCACCCAGCCTCCTCAACCTCTGACTCTCTCATCACCCTCTCGAATTTGTTTAAATAATCAACTAACTCTGTACCCTCCTTGTACGAACCCATAGACTTCAACTTCTCCTGTAATAACTCTCTTCTGTCCCTCCTAAGGCTCTCCTCTCGCCTTCGGACTTCTTCTTGCTCCCTCCGTTCTCTAAATTCCCGATCTCTAACCCTCTCAGCTTCTCTACGCTGTTCCTCCTCAACCCTTCTACATTCACTCCCCTCGGCCCGTTTCCTCTCAGCCTCTTCTGTTCTAATCCTCTCATACTCCCTGCGTCTCTCCTCTTCTTCCCTCCTACGTTCCCTATCCTCTGCCCTGTTCCTCTCCTCCTTCTCCATCATGTATTTCAACAAAAACCCCAATTCGCTCTCTTCTCTTCTAGCCATCCCTTCGACCCCAAGGTTCTCCTTTTCCCCAACAACTTCTGACTCAGATTCACTACCAGACCCAACTGTACCACTCACACCGTCGTCCAGATCCTCCTCCCTGACAAGCCTAGCCTCCAACGGCCTTGCTGGGTACGGTGATCTTTTGCTGATTCCTGGCTTTTTCGACGGTTTATACTCAGAATCCTCAGGCGGCAACCTTCTGCTCGGTTTCTTCTTAGTCGCCACGGCTCCAACTTCTGACATGGGGGAGATGAGTGTCCTCGCCTCCCTGCTGGTGAGCTGTACAAAAAAAAACGCAAACAACAGATAATAAAACTCAACCGAAAGGAACAGTTTACAACTCGAAAGAATGCAACACCAAAAAAAAACAATAATGGGTGGGAAATACACACAAAATCAACACAGAACTGTTAAGGATGACTCCCTGTTCAGCCTGAGTGTTCCTTCGCTGCCGAAGCACGTCGGAATGAAGTAACCACGACCTAAGTCTGGAACTGCGGTGTCTCACTGCCGCTGTCGCCCAGTGATGTGCTGTAACCCCCCCCCGTAGCCTAAGCCCGAGTGCCCTGATATTTGTCTCCTCTGTCTGCCTAAGCCCAGAGAACGAAGCTCCACAGCCGAAGCTTGGATGCTGTGATACTCCTCGGGAGTGTCCTCCTCTGAAGTCAAGTCAGACGCAGATGGAACGAATTCCGCCTCGCCCTAGTAGACTGATCTTCGTCTTCTTCCCCGCAAACGAGTTCACGGTGAGTTCGAGTGGTCTTCTTCTAGGGAATGCCTTCCTGTCGAAGATCCCACCGCTGCCACCAGTTTCTGTGGGTCCGGTCTGCCGGCAGGCCGCGGATTCGCCACAGTTTCTGGGGACAGTTTATATTGCGCTGCCACCAGAATTCAGCAAGAGGCTTGAGACCTCACTTTGAGTATTTCCTTAGACTACTCTGTAAACTGAACTAAAATACAACACGTGGCGAGAGGACTTATGAGACGAGTCCTCTCGCAAAACTGACCAATCACAATGCCGCAACAAACTACTGCAGATGACCTGCGCACACAATGACTACTCTGAATGATGCACAACGTAAACATAATTCTAAATGACACGCATGCATAACAATTCCATGTTCTTCCTCTCTCTAGCTCCTTCTTCTCATGTGGGCTGGCCCACACAAGTTTAAAATGATAATGTAATATCTGCTGCACGCGCCATTAGGACCTGAGGCAGGAAGTTGGAGTCAATAATAAGTTTCATACTTGGCTAATCTTGAAGAAAATTTAATAGCTTAGTGTGCACATGCAATGTTTGAGAGCTTCAAAGTCATTGTAACACAAATAGTACACGCTTTAATTGAAGATGCTATTCTCACTATGCCCATTGAAATGATTCATAACAGTGTTTAGTTGTTTATTTAGGACTAGTTTGACTTCAAACCTGCAGCTTAAGTTTCTTTTTTAACCCGCTAAAGAGATTATAACAGTTTTAATTGAATGACTGCAAAAGGTAGGTATTATTTCAAACACAGATTTTTTTTTACATTAGATAATATCCAGTAACCTAGAAATAGTTATTCCCTGGGGTAGCTCGCCCCATACAGCTTTGGGTAGGTGGTAACCAGCTTTATGAAACGCCTCTGAATGTAACAAATGTTACACACCTAAGAAGTACGTACATGTGACGTCATTACTATGAAAAGTATTTACCTTATAATAATATTGTCACAAATTCAAGCATAAAATGGCACTTTTTTAATCCCTGTGGAATATATATAATTATTATATATATTATATATACTGTGTGTAACATATTTTTAAGAGGATGGGATACCACGGGTCAAATTTCGCAATCAAGTCAACAATGAGTTGAACGAGATCCTAGATATTAAGCACCATTTGACCACAGCTTATCATACTCAGGTAAACCTGATCATTGCTTTAAATATGTATTTTAATACTGTATAATAAACTAAATGCATGCCAATGGGTTGGATGGACGTTTTAATCAGACACTGCAAAATATGCTTTTTAAAATTTGTATGAAGTAAAAAAGAGGATTGGGATTTATTCTTAGTAGCATACAACATGCTCACCATGATTCGACCATCTACATCCCATTTGTATTTGGACGCCAATGTTACTTACCTATAGATGTGAATATGAGAAAATTCTTGAAGATTTATTGAAAGAAAACCAGAAAGAAAATTGAGTCAAAGTAATTGACAGCTTAACAAAAATTTGAAAATTGAATCTGGAGAAGGCAAAAATTAATATTTTAAAGACTCAGGAAAAGCAAAAGTATCAATATGATTTGAAAAATGCAAGGTCAGATTTATCACATAAAAAACAAAAGGTGTGAGACGTGATAATAATGGTTAGGGCCAGTCATCATAAAAAAATTGGGGAAAGGGATATATCACATATCTGATAACAAAAGTATGAAGTCAAATTGGAAAAGAGTTCATGGTGCTCACTTGAAATTATACCACTCTTCTTCAATGGCTTCAGACAGAAATGAACAGGATTTTTTACAAGTTGACCCCCAAATTATAGTTCATCAGAGGTGTTATCATTCAGTGATTTTGTTGCCAATCATTCGAGCTTGGAACCTGAACTTAAAAATCCCCGGATGTGCTGACAAGTACACTGTTACAGTTATCTATTGTAGTACCGTTGTCATCTACAAAGTCCCTATTCAAAAGTCATGTGAGAAAATCTTATCACTTTCAGTTTTAGCTTATTCATCCAGGTGTATCCATGTTGAGGACGTCAGCATGTCAGTATCTTCTGTATCTAAGTCCTTTCTACAGGGCAGTAACATCGCTGCTGAGTTTAATGACCAATCTGTTCCAGAACAACAATTTATGGTTTCATGTGATGTAAACACAATGGTCAAAGTGTATAACAGTATTCCATCTCTATCCAAAAACTCTTGGTGTATTCAATAACAGATAGCAAAGATATTGAAAACCAAGATCTCATTTAGTCAAGTGTTTTGAAAACAAAACAAGACAAAAACAAAAACAAAAAAACAACAACACTGCTATACAGTTTCTAAAAAACAAAGAATCTTTTGTCGAAAGAAGTTTAATATCCATTGCTTCTGTCTGAAAATGGTCCAATAGTGTGTTGTCATTATTGTAACATTTGGGAATATACCAGAACAAATTTATCCATGCAGTGCTAGTTCTTATTGTTGCAATGGCTGCAAATAACCACTTCAATTAACAGCAAGTCAATTACAGCCACTGAACTACTCTTTCTTTTGCACTATTGTGAAACATTACAACATGCAATTAACTGAAACTCAGTCACAGTCATATAATCATACTGCATTCATGAAATATGTATGTAAAAAGCTATTTGACAAAATTAATGATTACATCTACGTATATAAATGTATACAATTCATATGTATATACATATATTAGTAAGGTTATATTAGGCTCTGGCAATCTCTTATTGCAGCTGCTACCTCATTCACAGTCACTTGCTCATACTGTTAGTATGCACTTTCATAAAAGCTATGCAACAAAAATAATGATTTTATATATATACATATACGTGTATATAATAGCAATTTTTCTTGTTCTAATAGCCAATAATATTGTTATTACCAAGTTCTGACCCTTCATAAAAACTAGATTGACACTTTTCGCACCTAAAGGGGTCTGGAAAAAGCAAAGGAAAAATGTGAGAAAATCTTAGTTGTCGCCGGGGATTCGAACCCAGAGCCACTGGCTTTAGCCACCAGTGCTCTAACCACTGAGCTACGACAACCCTCGACTTCCAAGACTGGACAACTGCTGTTTGAGGCAGCTAACTGGAAGTTGAGGGTTGTCGTAGCTCAGTGGTTAGTGCACTGGTAGCTAAAGCCAGTGGCCCTGGGTTCGAATCCCCGGTGACAACTAAGATGTTTTCACATTTTTCCTTTGCTTTTATCCATACCCCTTTAGGTGAGAAAAGTGTCAATCTAATATTGTTATTTATTTCAGCCGAGATTGACTGAAAGGTTAAATCTAACAATTGTCTATGGGAACTACCTGCATTTTTGTTGCCTTAGGATATGTTATTCTCAGACTGGCTTTAAACATCACATTATTGTACTACAGAAGCAATTACACATGGAAACCACAACTGATCTTTGAGGATATGTTATGGATAGGATAGGTTATTGTGTGACATACCATCCATACACATATATAACATACCCGATTTTGCATTATTCACCCCTAATAATATCTCAGTCACTTCGCTCACTTGACATCAAATATCCCCAATTTTCAATTACAATTTCAAATATCCATCTCCTGGAGCAAGACTGTTCTGATGTGGCTGATGGTGCACCAGAAGACTATTGTTAGTTAGCTAGTAGCATAGATGACAGATTTGTCTGGAAAACGTCATTATCACTGGATCGATTGTACAAGTTTTCTTCAGTAGTTCTTCAAGGCTATTCCTAGCCTCACATCTTATCATAGTTTTGAATTTAGTAAGTCCCTGGGACCATTAGAGTGAGAGAGTATGCTGATTCTGTAATAGGAGATGTCAATATTTTCAAAAAAGGAATTTTGTCATTGTCATAGAGGGGGAAAAAGTCAGCTAAAATCATTCCCAAAGGACTGGATCCTGTAAGACAGTGGTATTCTGTAAGCATATTAGACCTTTTTGCCTCTCAGATTCATCCGAAACTTAACTTGTCTTCTTCCTTCTGTAGAAAAGCATACCTACTTATCAATAGTATTTGATCCCACCCATACATTATTTGAATAACAATGGTTGCTATGGACTTTACTCATAAACTATGCACACTACAATCATGATTCCTTTTTTTTGTCATTGTTTGTATACTAAGTGCTGTAATTTTGTGGAGAAATTTGGAAAAAAAATCCATATACCCCTTTTTGCATGGCAGGTCACATCATTCTTGAATTGAATAAGAATAAAAAATAATGTGGGAGGACATTTTATCTGGCATAGCACTGAAATTAAATTGTAGCAGGGTGATAAGGTATGTAGTCTATCTTGAGAAAGTTGAATATAAATGTTAATTAATTTTGAATAAGGCTATCCAATTATGTGAATACAGCAGTTCTATATTTCATATGCTTATAAATTGACAATCAACATGTTATGTTAACTTTTTATACGAACAATACTGGAAATATCTCAAGGAGGATGGGAATTAGAACTCCACCAGTCTGGCTAGCAGCAACTAGACACAGTAGCTCTTCGCAAACCTCTTCAACAAAAGACCCAGAGCAGTATATTTATCAATAGACTTAGAGTTCAAGCACTTCTGGATTCGTTCAGGTTCTTTGTAATGGGCACTAACTGCAACATCCCTTCTCACTGGGTACAGCAAATCAGGAGTCAGAACTTTAAAGAGCTCATGAACACCTGCATGAATCACTTGCTTTGGCTTAATAATGTACTTGGAGTGTTCTCCGTGACTGAACGAACACTGCAACTCATTAGTACTTTCCAAGTAAACTGGTTTCTTGCCAATGTTTCTGCATTGCTTCATCTCTGTGCTATTGCGATTATTAGTGGGTAGGAAGAACCTGTTTTCAA
>WLWD01003050.1_pt1 | contig 56347 bp, 49 predicted proteins | sample 6712731 | NCBI WGS metagenome assembly WLWD01 (sample SAMN12718690, study PRJNA576275) | sponge metagenome | isolation source: marine sponge | host: Mycale hentscheli | place: New Zealand: South Island, Marlborough, Capsize Point | collected 2014-11-01 | reverse complement strand
TTTTACTCTCATGCCATATTTTCACTCGCCTTCGGCTCATAAAATTTTTTTTCACTTGGTCACAAAACATTTCTCTATATTGTACTCTGACCCATGCAATAATTATTTTATAAGACTTAAACTGCAGCAGGGATTCATACAGAGTGGGGGGGGATATCCCCCCAAACACAAAATGCTCCCTAATAGAAATAAAAGTGTCCCCCCCCCCCCCCCCCCCCCCCCCCCCCCCCCGCAAGCCCAAGATTTCCCCTCCCAAACATTTTTTTGGACGAATCCTGTATGAATCCCTGTGCAGGTATTATTGATTACAATGAGATTGGCCAAACTATTTTCTGCATTCCGTTATACAGTAGAACCTCTCTTATTAAAAGTGTAATGAGACCATAACTCTGGAAATTCCTGCATTTCTGACAGAAAACGTCAATCAACCCATTCGTTTAATTTACATTGTATTGGTTTAACTACCAGATAACATATAGGTGCTATATATATAAGAAAATAAGAACTCCAGTTTAGAAAAGATCTACTGTACCGTTGTGACACAAGGATTTCAAAGGGTCATTTCGCGTCCTAACCAGGGCTGCATTTAAGGGGGGGAGGGAGGGGGTCGGGTGAAGGGGGGCCTTTACCCCCCTATAGATTGTTCAGTACTCTAGTTATGCCTTTGCAATGTATAATCAGCATTACCTTACCATACTTTTAAACATTGCAAACTATGAATTCTAATACATGTACACAAAAGAATGTTTTTATTTTACTCCTAGAATCCCAAAAATCCTATTTCTCCCCTCCCAGGTTCATTTCCTGTATGTCGCCCAGTCCCCCCTCCCCCCCTCCCAACCTTATGACCTTCCTAAAAAAATATGCCCTAAACCTTTCTCGCTTTTTAAAATGCCAATTTTCCCTCCGATGTTTTTTTTTTAATTCTTAAATAAACCAAAATACATATTTTGGCTCATAAAAAATTCAATAAAATAAGTTCAGAATCTATCACTGGACAATTCCAGTGAAACATTACCTATCAAGTGACTGCGATGACTCTGTTTGATCTTTTCTTCTACAGCGGCCACGTTCAGCATTTATCCAGTGCTGAAATAAAAATACAATGAAGATTATTTAGTGGAACACCAGTTATCTAAGAAGTCTGATTACCCATAGGAGCTGCACGTTTCAATTGTCCACAAATTTTATTTATTGAAAAAATCTAGTTCCAATGCCATTGCATATTCATAAGCAATAAAATTACTGTCCCTTCCATTACTATGAAACATAGTAAAGAGATTTTTTGGTGTTCTTGTTAGAGGAACAACATTCTACCTAAACTTTACAGGGGGTGGGGGGCACTGTGACTCTAAAAAAATACTACCATAAAATCATAACTCAGAGACAAAGCAACTATGATACCAAAACCAAAGCTATAAGTTTGTTAAATGTTTACTATTGAGAACAATTATTTACTAACCATTAATTACTAACCACTACAAAGGTACGTAGAGCAGTGTAAGCTATGCATCTGAATATTGTTATAGATGGCGAACCATGCTACAATATGAATAAGTCTAGCCACCGACCAGCACCAGCAATTACAACGCAAACAGTGCGCTATACCCAAGCTGGACTTAAGCCACACCCATCTTATGTACGCAATACGTTTAATGTTCACCCTGACTTTGGAGGAATAGAATGAATTGGGATATGGGCAATAGTCCAGACACTCATATTTCTGGAGCTGACACATACTCAAGACTATACGAAAGAATAAAGACTTAGTCTTGAGTAGCCAGACCCCTTACCTAACCACTTTGTACCAGTTAAAAAAGATTCAATCAATTCTTACCTGGATGCTCTGTGCTTACACTCAAGTAAACGGTTATACCATTAGCTACGATGAATTAAATACTAGATCATAACTGCAACTTCCCCCTGAATTCTGAAGGGTAAGAACTGGTACTGTATACTATTACCACCAGACCCCTTCCCTGCTTAGCGGTTAGAGGGGTCTGGCTATGCGAGACTAATGCAGACCGTGGTGACATAGTATAAATATAAATGTATAAGAAGATCGTTTAACGGGTTTTCCTTGGGTGAATAATTTAATCAGTGGTTAGGTAAAGGGTCTGCATTTGCCAGCCGATTAATGGTCGATTAATTTGTGCCATTTTTGTAATAGCACAAAAGTCATGCATAAATGCATAACAGTTTATTCCAATATTTTCCCAATTCCAACATCCCCTAAACAAACTTGCCTTCACTTGCTCACTTGTGGCACCTATCTCAGCAGCAATCTCGGCAATCTTCTCTGTTTGAGAAGTTGAGGTGACCCCATTCTGATAGTGTGTTCGTAAGGTGCTCCTCTGGCTCTCACTGAAGTGAAAAGCTTGTTGAGCTTCTGGTATGGAAGGAATCGCCACGGCCATGAGCAGGTTCGGTTGAACGTAGTTTAGCCCTTCACGAGGTACTCACGAAGCCTTCAATTGACGCGTTCTGGCGGTATTTGAGAACCTTGTACTACAGTGTTATGACCACATTATTTTGTACGCATCGGGTGTCTGTTCAATCGTGCTGAACCTGAGCTTGAATTATTTGCTGTTTCTGGCCTAGTCTGAGTCCAAGTGACCTAATAAACATTCAGCTCCTTCGATACAAAATTTCGCTCTCATATCGGCATCAGTAAAGCTTGCTACGTTACATCTATTCTTTATAAAGTGTAAGGTAATGCACTTTAGTAAGAGTAATAGCACCGGCAGGCGTGCGATTCGATATTAATAGCACAAGCAACGGATTTTTTCCCAACAGATTAGAAAGGGAGCCGTCGGAAGTGTCTGAGAAAGTTAAACCTCAAATATACAGATAGTGCACTATCTAGTGTAGCTACATGCACTGTAAATGATTTAAAAAACACACTGGCCTACTACTAGCGAGTGATAACACGGGTAACCTGTTCTATTAAGGGACAGTAGGCTCGCAAAGCTATTGAAATAGGACTCGGATTTGCCTCGTGTTATTTTAATCGCGTTGTTCGTGCAACGAATAGCACGGTTCACACACTAATAGTAGGCCAGCTTTATAAAAGCTGCACGAGACTACAGTAAGCTAAAGATCATTTACAGTGTGGCTACTATGTATAGTGCAGTCACTATCTCTGTACTTCAGGATAAACTTTCTCTTGAACTTTGCTTTAATCGATGGCTCCTCCTAATCTTTTGAAAAAAAACTCTGTCTAATAGGGGTATAGATTCTGCACTAAAGAATGACGTTGTCTCCAACAAGAAACTACAACTGTACATTTCCAAGGCTAGAGTTGCATGTTTGCGCACTTACTCTTACTTAAGCTGCTACCGTGACATTTCACTTTGTCCAGTGCTATTTCACTCATTTATAGCAATTTATCCAATACATTTTGAACGGGCAGTTCACACGCCGTACTATTTAATAACTTGTAGTACGAATAAGGCGAATTAATGTTGCACTGTTTATATACAGCTCACCGTAATGGTTAGAAGCCTGGTTACACGAGAATAATACCGCTTTTCTCTCGAATCAACAGTGTTTAATGAATTATAGTTTTGAAGTAGAATACCTAGAACAAATTATAAGCTTTAGTGCACTTATCTTTCATTTTTTAGTATTGTAGAAGAATTAACGAGGAAACAAAAGTAGGTGTGGCTTATTGCGACTTAAAATCCGAACCCCCCCAATGCGAACCTCTGGCTACGGGCCTGCCCCCCCTACTCTCCAAAGATCTTCTATACCAATTGTTACATATCATTCAAATGGGCTTTCAATGCTCTATTTAATGATATTTTTATTTTTGTCATAGCTCCAACAATTCTGGAGTTACAGAGTAAAATCCAAATTCCTTTAATGCACTGTAAAAAGGGAGTGGCTGCCTGTAGCAAACTTTCAACCACTGTGCACTTTTAGATGATCATTACCAACAATAATAGTTAAGTATTAGATTCATTGAAGCTTCAAGTATTAATACAGGAGAGCTGAGAAAACTGTGCAAACAGAACAAAAAAGTGGTTTTGAGAAATAGGCCTGAATAGTTTGAAGTTTGAACTGACCAACAAGAAACTACTTGGTCTGGAAATGGCCACGAAGAAATTACATGAAACTTCTCTTTTTCATTTTAGTCCACTGGACACGTCCACATGGTCCCCGGCAGTTTCTCTCATTTCATTTTAGACCGCTGGACACGTCCACATGGTCCCTGGCAGTTGCTCTCTTTCATTTTAGTCCACTGGACACGTCCACATGGACCCCGGCAGTTTCTCTCTCCATTTTAGTCCACTAGACACGTCGACATTGTCCCCGGCAGTTTCCCTCATTTCATTTTAAACCGCTGGACATGTCCACTGATCCCCGGCAGTTTCTCTCTTTCATTTCAGTCCACATGGTCCCCGGCAGTTTCTCTCTTTCATTTTAGTCCACTGGACACGTCCACATGGTCCCCGGCAGTTTCTCTCTTTCATTTTAGTCCACTGGACACGTCCACATGGTCCCCGGCAGTTGAAAGATCTTTCAGTTATATCACACTCATTAAAATAATTACACTCAGCAGTATCATTGGCCGTGGTCCGCTCCTGAGAATTGCAATTGAGGGTCCTGAATTTCTAGAGATTTTCAAACAATAAAAGAATAGAAAAATTGTGCTTTGACTTTGACTTACATTTTTTATTAATAAAATAATTTTGCTCTGAGTTACAATTATAATTAAAAATTCAAGGGGTTAAGGGGGGGGGGAGAATTACACCCCCCTCCCTCCCCTGTACATTTATTCTTATTGGCACTAAGCCTAATAATTTATTCTTTTGTTATTTGTAATGGCTAGCTAGTGCATAGTAACACTGAGAGTCACATCCCTGCATAATCTAGTGATGCAACAATTTTCAATTCACTGTAATTATGATTTCTTATGTAAATGAATTGCCTTATCCTTTATCTGTTTATGTTTGTAGACAATGGTGTACATAAAATAAAGTGAACACACATGATGTGAATACGTAAATCTAAAAGTACACACATGATGTGTAGTAAATCTAAAAGTACACACATGATCAGGGGGGCTCCACAGGGGGGCGAAGGGGCAATCTCCCCCTGAACTTCCAAAAAGGGGGGCATTGCCCCTCCAACTTTCACATTATCATGTCATGTACACCATTACATACTCACACATCATTGGATTATTTATTATAAACTATTCTTAGATATAGAGGGTGTGGCTAAATAGAACTTTTTTGCCCCCCCCCCAACTTCAGGTACCTTCCTCCCCCCCTGATGATGTGTAGTAAATCTAAAAGTACATACATGATGTGTATAAATCTTATACACACACATGAGTGCATCTATTAAAAGCGAACACACACATGCAAATTCTATGTGTTTGCTTGTTTGATACACATGTGTATGTGTTCGCTTTTAATTTATAGCATCATGGTTGTGTTTGCTTTTAAATATATATCGTGTGTTCACTTGTAATTGATGCACATCATGTATGTGTGTTTGCTTTATACACATCATTTATGTGTATACGTAAATCTAAAAGATGACCATACATACTTGATAGATGCTCACAAGGACATCCTAAAACACACGTTTTTAATTTGTTTACATATCATTAGGTATTTTTATTTCACATATGCTGTGTTTATTAGCATGATGTAATTTTTTCTGAACATTCCGAATTAGATATGTTTGTTTTCCACTATTAATATAGTGTGTATTTATCTTAATGTTATATGTGTGTACAGAGTTTTTCTAATTCTTCGCTGAGGCAGTTCCATGTCCGGAGGAGGAGGATGAAAGAAACGTCCGAGAGCTGAAAAGTGTCTTTGGTTTCCATACAGATTTTCCTCGGACCTGTCAGAATGGCTGTTGGCTGGCAAAGACTGTGATGAAAATTAACTTTTAAACAATTAAATATTATTTCAAACAATTGCATCAATTTTTGAGACTGTCTTGATCTAATGCATTCTTATAATGACAATATTAAAAATTATTGTATTCACTGTCTTTGTCTCTGTTCTAATAGTCACTGTCACAGTTACAGACTATGATCGTAACTAAGCTAGTAAGTGAAGCTAAACACAAGCATTGCATTAGACAGAATTTGTAACTCATACTCACACTAATGTATAATGAATTAATGAGATATCTGCGTTGTTTTGTAGAGATAAAGCTCAAAGATTGATAAATAAGTGGAGAGAATGAAATCCATCTGATAATTGTCTTTCTGATATTTATGATGGCCGAATTTGGAAAAGCTTGAAAAATGAGCAGGGTGCATAGTTTATTTCCAGATGACAGTTCATTGGGCTTGCTTATTAATGTCGTTTGGTTTCAACCAAATTGACGATGTTTTAGTTGGATCATATGATTCACTTCATTCTTCTTCTTCTATAATATTAGTTGAAAAGAATAATAAAAAATACCTGCCATTGTCAAAGATTGTTTGTTAGTCAGAGTTTTGACTCAAGAAGGTGTGAAGGATTTTGTCATAGCTGTACACTGGCTTGATGAACATCCTCATAAAAATTGGTTTGGTTCTGAGGTTCAAGTGTATGGATGACTTTAACTGGTGCTATTGCAACTGAGTATGTTTTTGTAGACAATATTGTATGTAGGTGTGCTCATGTTACTACTTGAGTTTGTTTCAACCATGGAAATGAAAATGTTACCATAGTCATTTCTTTGGTCCTTATTTGTATCATTCATGTGTAAATAATCCAATTTTTCACTTTAAAATTGTATTCTTCACCCCCCCCCCGTAAATAAATTTTGCAAGTTTTTCAATCAACCCTCGTGCAGTGGCGGGCACATTTATTCGCGGAAGGTAGCTTTATCTAGAGTGTGTGGTGTACAGTACTTCTTCCTCGAAGAATACCAACACAACTCATTATTTGTAATGAATCCAGAATCATAGATACAACTAATACTACAATAAAGGGATCGGTTTTGTCACAAGTTGCTAGTTTAGGCAGACCTTTAAACGATTGTCCAGTCTATTTTACAGAAAGAAATAGTCAAGCTGATGGAGACACAACTCTTAACCTTCTATTTAGGTGGAAAGAAGGAACAGGGTCGTCACCGCAATTAATTGCTTCTTGTAATGGAAATACCTTACCCATTGAATAATGTTATTGGGTAAGGGGTTTTAAGCAAACTGGCAAAGCTTGATTGTACAATCCAAATTATATAACAGAATTAATCAAGCATTCCAAGTAAAGGTATGTCTAAAAGATGTACAAAGAATTAATTAAATTAATCTATGAATTAGGAGACAGTGGTGCCCAGTAAAGCATTTGAGCAGCTATAACTGAAATTTATTGTAGTAAGTATATATTATAAATAGCCTTTTCCCTCTCCTTATTAGACAGGGTTAATGGCAGCCATATGTATTGATATTTCTATCTTCTGTTCTTCAGCAGACCGATCTTCCCTGGCCCAGAGCAGCTCCAAGAAACCTTTGCGCCTGAGTCATGAAGGAGCAAATGTAACTGGACACATTTTGATGTCATAGACTGTGTAGGTAAAATAAAAGTCAATAAAAATAATAATTTTTTTTTAAATTATTTAAATTCATACTTTTATTATTATTATTATTATTATTATTGTTATTGTTGTTGTTGCTATTGATGTTATTATTTATTTATTTTTGTAATTGCATGATATTTTGCCTTGCTTACTTATTTTTGTCATTTTATTATTATTGTATATAATTATCTATGAAAAACCAACAATTATAAAAAAATTGAATTAAAGAGTAAGTGAGTGAATGAATAAATAAATAAATAAATAATAAATAAATAATAAATAAATAAATAAATAAAAAAATAAACAAATAAAAAAATAAAAAAATCGACTGAATGAATGAATGAATGAAGCAATCAATCAAACAATTGGTTTACAAATTTTGGTAAGAGAATATGCTACAGTTTAATTTGTAAATAACTTATTAACTACAGCATGACTCATTAATCAATAATTTGCAATACTGCCATTTTGAATCAATTCCATGTATCTTAAAATCAATTGTAAACACCTCACATTAAAATAAAGTTCAGCATCATTTAGTATACACACCAGGTTAAAACATTGGACTTGAGCATCATTTAGTATACACACCAGGTTAAAACATTGGACTTGAGCATCATTTAGTATACACACCAGGTTAAAACATTAGGCTGTCTAAAGTAGAGTATACTTCTGTTATACTCCACAAGTAAACATCAAGATTACATAGGGTATGTATACTACTAGTATAACTTTGTTATACATACGTGGTTTCACATAAGTATAACATATTTTTTGCATGGTGAAAGAAAGTGTGCTATCATCAAATATGAGTTGTTTAAACTGTGAAGTTAGCATCTATTAGACTTGAAACTGAAGGAAATAATAGTATTTAAACAACAACATCAACATTTCCCAGATTTGATATCTTGGAGATTGATGAATGACATCTCAGAAGAGTGTCAAGTAAATGTTGTACAACAGACTATAACTAGCTATGTTTGTGCAGTGACAATAATATGGACAGCGTTCCATGATAAGTAGTGCAGATTTTGCTCTGCAAAGTAATGTTTTCTGACTTTATGTATCACTACTAGTGTGGTTTATAACAGATTTGGACAACTTTCCATTTCCACATGTAAAATTCCACTCACTGTATAAAAAATAAAAAATAAAAAATTATGGGTAAATATAATCAAGTTCATGATCAATTTAGATAATCTGTATGATGCAGGAAAGTAGAGGACAGAAATTTGAATGGGGAGGGGAGATTATTTAAACTAGCTACTTCTTTTATAAATATTGCATACAAATTAATTCAAAATCTGAAAACTGTATGGCAAGAAGGTGAACTCATAAAATGAAATTGAGATTGAAGAAGTATCAAGGTTATATGTTTCAGAAGACATTGTCTCCATTTAATATCGGTTATCCAAGAGAAAGTGTCAGCTGTTTGGCTCTTCTGGCTTACAAGCCAATGGGAATAGAACTCGATACCATTTAAAGTCCAGTCTAGTAGGGGGTGTAAGGACCTAACCCAGGCACTGATATCTAGGTACAACCAATCCAATCAACACCAATGAACTGACGAGACACAACAAGACGATGATGATCATTGGTACAAAACAGGCATGAGGTAAAGTAAGATCACAGGTTCAAAGGTGATCCAATAATGTTCTTGCAGGGGAGGGGTAGCTTCTCCCTCAAACTACCCAGTTCCCTCACAAACATTTGCATTTGCACACTGTGTGCAGTAGCTATTTATTAGAGGTTGAAGCCAAAATTATGGCATTTACAACTTTGTTAACAAATTACTCTCAATTTTTCCTCTTTCTTGCAACTTGGTGTATATATATCGAGAGCAATGGATTTGCCCTCCTCCACCTTCCAACATTTTCCGATCCTGCTACTGTTAGCTCACTATGGTACAGAGTTGCCTGCTAGAAAGCTAGTGGAAGTGAACGAGTGAATACATCGAGAAGCTCTTATATCATTTGAAATCCGTACAGAATGGAAACGAATTTGAGATTAAACAATCCACCACCTTTCCTTGAAAATAGCCACAGAGACACCAGTGGCATGGAACAAACAACAAAAACAAAACAAACAACAACAAGAAACCAACAAAACCCTGGAAGAATTGTTGTGTGAGTTTATGGCTTGATTTATACTCTCAATAAATATGAAGCTTTTAGCTGATAGTTCTTAAAATTTCAGGGGGGGGGGGGGGGGGGGGGGCTGCCCTCCCTAAATGAAACATACACTATAATCAGTTGTTTGAAATAAAATTTTAATAAAATTTTAATAGAAAATTGTTACAACACAAAATATAGTTAATAGCACACAAGATTTAAACCTATCCATTGTCCTGCCAGACCATAGCCACAGGCTAAATGATAGTTTTGATCTCGTCCAGAATGTTGGACACCAGCTGGGACTCTGTTCCCTTGGCATTCACGCTCAAAACACCTCCACTCTACAAGCAAAGACAAATCATCAGGATTGTATCATACCTATACTACATAGTTGTAGGAAATGGGAGGGGGGCACGCCCCCCACTCCCGACATTTTGAACCTATTTCGTGTTTTCAGAACTACTTAACCGTGCATTAATTATACTACAGCCAGCATTTAGAGATAGAACAATTAGATATTTTGGACATGACCAAAATTTTGTGTTCCTTAATTTAATTTGAAGATTAGTAATTATAATAATATACGTATGACAAACACAAATATCTTTGCACGAAGACACACTCCCTCAAGTATATCTTTGTGTATGTCACGTTGTGCCCCTCCCCCCAATTAAGAAATTATTCCCACACACACACATATTAACTGAAGCATACACCACACGAACAACAGCTATGTCCCTGTCCCTATGCTCGTCTTAGGACAGACTAATCACTCTTCCAGAGACACTCTCACTTCCTAACAGCTTTCCGAATATTTATTGATTTTTTTTTCCTTCCATTGTCCAACTTTCGAAGATCTTACGGGATTGAAACGTTTTGGTTTGTTTTGAAATTATATACTATGCAAAAGTTCATTTATAATCAATAAATATTCGGAATATAAAAGACAGTAAAAAAGCGAGTCTAACTTTTTATGATATCCTAACATCTTCGATTCTGCCTCACCTGAGCCTTGACGAGGAGACAGACGTGATGTTGCTTGATGGAGCAGCCGTAGAGAGAAGCACTGTCGTCAATGTGTTCCACAACCACAAGATGAAGCAGCGTGGAGATGGCGGCTAATGCTGAAGTGAAGTCTGGCATCTCATTCAACTTCACCTGCACACATGGAATATAACAAATAGACCCAAACTTCTCAGTTTGACCAGTTAACCTGTAAGTCTACCAATCTCTTCAAAGTTATTCCTTTCTACCGCATACATCTCTGTCACGTTGCTAAAAAGTACCTTAGCTGATTGAGTATCGCAGAGTGTCCCTCCTCCTAGAAGGTTAGAGAACTGGTCTCTGCAAAGGAAGAGAGAGTAGTATAAATTAACACACACACACACACACGCAACATAACATACACAAATGCACACACAAACATACACAATAGGACATACACACACATGTACATACTGAGTGCATGGAACTGGGCAGATGAAGGATGAACAGGGGAGTTGAATCCTGAAGTCAACCTTGTCTCCGGTAGTCCCTTCATTAGACTATAATCCATACAATGACGCAGAATAATTAATGTTTCGATCATTCTCGGCTGAAATAATTATAGTAATAGCAGTTTTGCTCAGTATTAACAGCCAGAAGACTTGGGCAAGAAGTCAAAACATCGGGTTATGTTTAAATTTTAACTTTATATAGGCTGTTAAAACTGAGTGACACTGCTTTATAATAATTAATGTAGTACCCTGCTATTTCAAGGAATATATGCCCAGCAACAGCCCAACAACCACCAGACAATCTCAACATTAACACACACATACATACCACGCTCCAGGCAACATGCATGCTTACCTTGACCATGTACGTGGTAGTTCCCCGCAACTTCTGTGGGATTATGAAGCTCTGGACATAGAATGTGAACTGACACTCATTAGCCATCCCAGAAGGCAGCTGGAATGGAACCTTCACCACATCGTGACTCGTGGCCCCAACCTAGAACAAGAAGGAAATGAGGGTATAGATCAGCTCATTAGTCCGGTAGTGTAGTCACACGGCTATAGTATGGTCTGTGATTAGCACAAGAAACATTTTAACCAGTTATATTACCAACTTTTGTTCATGGAATTTTAAAAGTATCTTTTAAGAAGGATTCAAATTATCTTTTAAGAAGGATTCAAATTATCTCTTAAGAAGAATTCAAATTATCATGTCTCTCAAATTTATTCAATAAATAATGATAACAGATTAATTACAATTATTTGAGACAATGTTCTATATATACAGTATAAAATATTTATTAAGTAAATTCCAACAAGTGTCATTCAGGAGTGGCTTCAGGGGAGGAAGACTTTCTCTCTGTGGCCGACTTCAGAGAACTGTACACGTCAATCAGTTCCAAACTGTCACAATGCTCGACATCTTCATCGCCTTCCGTTGGCGTCAAGGCGGACGCATTAACCACCCTAAATACAGGGTCCTCCCCTATCATCAAACTGCCAGGAAGCTCTGGGTCATAGCCATGGTTCACTGCAATGTTTTCACTGATGCACCCTTGCTCAGCTCCGTCTCGTGAAGTGTGGATTCGGAATATGTGCTCGCACAAAGAGAAAAGATATTCATTGAAATGGGTTTCAAGGTGAAGGTAGACAGCGAAGTCATCACAACGAGCACCTTCCTCTTTCGAGCGGAGGATTTCAAAGACGACAAACCGATCGTTTTCTGTATTTTGAATAAACACCCCACGAACCATTCTCATAGGCCAGGAAGATAGTACAGCATCCTCCATGCTCAGGAGTAGTAATTGGTCCAGTAGCAGAACCACGTGGACAACACTGCCTTTGCTTACAGTTGACGTCTTTAGTGGAAAGTTCTCATATAAGCAGCAAAATTCTGCCCTGTAGAAATAGTTCCACCAGTAATCTGCTACAGTGGAAAACTTGGGAAACCTCTTGGTTCCGACGTTAAATCCAGAGATTCTCTTCACAAAGGTCAGCTTTCTCTTGCGCTCAATGAGGGTGTCCAGGTAAGCCTGTTCTCTGGCAGAAGGTTTAGGAAGCACGAGCCCTTGCCTGTAGGAGTACACCCCCTCACTGTAAAGCAAGTTCACAGCTTTCTTGTCATGTCTGATAATTTCATGCTCCTGTTCTTTCACAAAGGACACTCTTTGAAAGCAAACCCTATGGACACAGGAAGGAAGGGTTGACTTGTCCGAGAGAAAGGCACCTGGAGATCCAAGTGGGGGGAGAAAGATGCCGAAAATGCAACAGCTTGATTCTTTAAGGTGAAGACACTTGCAGGCCACCAGTTTCTTCAACCTGCCCACCTGGCAATGGTCGTCCAGGATGGGAATGCTAAAAGAGCGGTTGCCAAAGGCATTGACAATGACGATACGCTTCACGCGATGGTGCCGAATGGGACTGGCGGCTAACGAAGCTTCACTGCCGCCTTTGAATGCAAGCTCATCCGCCAAGATTGACGCATCTTCATTGCCTGTACGGGAACCATCCTTGTCAGTGGGAAGAGTTTGAACTTCACACCGAGTAAATGCTGACTCAGCAGAGATAGCACTTGTCCGCTTTTTCACCACTGAAGCAGTACTCGTATAAGTCTTCCTTACTCTGAGGAAATTATTGCCATCTTCTCCTTTGGCTGACTTGCCAGCGGTAGCAGTGGAAATTAAGTGCTCATTCAGAACTTCACCTTTGGTCTCCTCCTTCACTTGACTTCGACTACTACTTTCGTAGTTTGAAAAGTCTCTGATTTCTCCAGAAGGAGCACAAGAGTCTTTATTTCTTGCACTAACACTTGAGCAGCTTGGTGCTGAAGTATTGCTTTCTTCTGCTTTACCGCTGATCTTGGGACTGCCGCCATTTTCTTCCAAAGACTCAGCTACAAGGTCTGCTTTGCCTGAATCTGATATAGACTCACCCAAACCCTCCACACCAGTGACTATCCTCCTGGCATCCGAGATATTATTTTCCTTCTCCTCCTCGTATTTCAGAGCTGTCGCATAATTGATCTGAAACAGGACCACGCCTCTGTAGCAGACATTTCTAGCGGACTTCACCACAGCTGGTGGCGGAGGACTCACTACAGCGTCCTGCCCCTCAGAATTCCCCCACTCTATCAGACTGCTACCTCCCGTTAAAGACATCGCCGACTTATTATGAGAGCTGACACTTGAGCTTGCTACATCTCGTTGCCCTGCTTCCCCCAGCAGTTTCACGTAGGAGGCACTTCTAGTGATGAGCTTGGCCGATTCCATCAGGCTGTAGTTCTTCAAAAGAGAGTTGAGGCAGGTCAGGTGGGAGAAGTAGGTAATGACAAATTTTCTGTGATGGCAATCTTCCAGTGATGAAGTAAGAGAAGACTGTGGCAATAGCAACGAGGCCCCAAATTTATCATTTAAAACTACTTTCAGAGACAACTTAAGAGGCATTTTTATTTTGTCGTTTGCCTTCTGCTTGGCATGCAAGGCTTTTCTTTTAGCACACGACTTTTGACACAAGGGCCTTTTATCATGTCTCACCCACTGGTACTTGAATTTGTCACTCGAAAGCTGAGGAAACCGTTGAAAGCAGTGCGGCAGAACCCAAGTCATGAAATGGTCCAAAGGGACGCCTGGGGGTTTAATCCACCGCAGCAAGTCATACTCGTCTGGGAGTAAAGTGTGAGGTCTTCTCAAACACAACAGCGTAAAGATTTTGTGGTGGATTTTGAGCACTCTCTGTGCCACTGAATAGAGGTAGTCTACTCCGTTAGCTTCCACTGGGACGTTGACACTATGAATGATGTTATAATCGTCAATGGCAGGAAGGTCAATGGTGAAGTAGTTTGTTCCCGTGTCCATCTTCAGACTGCTTACAGCACACCACGGGATAAGGCAGAGCTTCTCGCCGAGGTTGTCCAAGAAAATAATCCCCGTCTTGGCCACAGCAACGTTGAGTAGTTTCCCCTCCCCGCACCTGATGCCAGGAAGGACTCCGGCGAACACAGGTTCAGAGTACCTCACCAGGCAGGAGTCGAGCTTGTAATAGTGCAACCAGTAGTAAGCAGATCGCTTAGTGCGCACATAACACAGGAATTCTCTCATACTTTCTACAGACGGCCACACCCATTCTCCACAGCCTGGCATGATCCAGCCTTTCTGGAGACAACTCTTTAAGACCTTGATTTCAACTGGACTGAAGCAAGGTAAGATTCTCCCCTCTTCAAACTCGTGCAAGACTTCCCAATAGATAAGAGTCAGAGCAGACACGTCTTCATTCAAGATTACTTTCTCCATTTGGGAGTCAAATGAAAGTCGACGCAAGGATACATTAGACACGCCCTCTGGAATATAATCATTATCATCACACAAGCTTCCTGGAGTAGTGAGAGAACCCAGAAATATCCCAAAGATGTTGAGGCTCGATGGACACAAATGGAGCCTGTCTCCCACGGCCTTCTTGGCATGGCCGTACGTGGGATTGGGCATGCTCATATCTACCCTGCACTTCAGGTGAAGTGGAAAAAAGCTGATGGCAATATGTCTGCAGTCGGCCATGTTCTACAATGTCTTCCAATCTGACAACTAGTGCTCTCCTTCCTTCTGGACTGCAACTGACAAGTCACAATAGTCTATTGCCACAATACACTGGAAGTAAGTTCCTTGCCATACAGCAAAATTACAAAATCTATGAAAAATCTCTTCAGCCACAAATCGTGTGTTATAGTAGTGTCACCAGAGAGGTCGGTGGTGTCAAAAACACCAAACTTGGTAAACAAGAGCTGCAAGTGCTAATTAAACGTCAAAGTTGGAGACAACAAGGTGGCATGCAAAGAAACTTAGTACCAGATACCATTCCACAAAAAATAACTTGTTCTTCTTTTCTAATTGAATGCCCAATACTTAAAAACAATTATGTACTATTCAACTTCCTTAACACATACAAATATTTTCTCCATTTCTCCGTGGAACACTCACCGAACGCTCCAACTTTGTATTGAGAGAGTCCAAAACATTGAAGTCCAGAGAGATTATCTGGTGAGCCGTCTTGTTCCTGTAGCACAAACAAACAAACTCCATTGAGGTACTAAAGATATTAAAATTTGTACTCAACTCTGAGCAAATAAAACAAACTACAGATTGGTATTGATAAGGTAAAGGGTCACTCAGCCATGTTTTAGCATCACTAGTGATCACATGTATCACTTCTCTGCCCATCATACACATAGCTTTTAATACTTACTTGAAGACCACGCCCACAGTGACTTGACCTTGATAAAGAGGGTTCGCTCGGACTTCATACGTCTGAGAAAAAAGATGTCCATATATAATTATTACAGAACACTCTTAATTTTGTGACTTACCATCTTCAGATTTTCATCTTCAGCTAGCAATTTGAAAGTAGAAATAGCCTGAAAGTTGAGGGAAAAAAAAAAAAGCACACCATTAAGGTGGTAAGGTGTATGCAACCAAAAAACAACAAAAAACTCACTGGAATGGACTTCTTGTTGCCAATGTCCAGGTCCATCAGTTCCGACCTTGGCTCAGCAGGTGGTGTAGGGTCTGTGGCATCCTCTACCACTGCTTTACTGCTACGAGATTTCTTGCCACCTTTCTTATCTTTCCTAGACTTCTGCACATGCCCACACATACATACACACATATACCATGCTCAAGTAACACAATCACACACAAACAAGTAGACGTGCCCACACACACACACACACACACACACACACACACTATACATATCAGAATTCTTAACTTCCCAAAAAGTAGATCCAACTGATTTGACTAACACGCTGCATGACTCAAGACAGCTGAGCTAATACTTAACCGTGCAAACAAACAATACTTGATCTGTATAGCACCAGATCTTGTCACCTGCCCTCTCAACTAGTAATCACTGTAAGATGCAGAATCACAACAGCTTTATGCTTCTGCCTCGATCAATCTCTCCCTCTGACCTTGTCTCCTTTGCTCTTCCTTTTCTTTCCCTCCTCCTCTTCCTCCTCTGGTTCTTCTTCTTCTGCTGCTGCTGCTTTGCTGCTCTTCTTGGAAGACTTCTTCTTTGGTTTCTCCTCCTTAGACGCGGCTGCAGGAACAGGGCTAGCCGAGGGATCCTTCTCTGACGACTCTTTACCCGTAGACAACCAGAAGTCCAAGTCATCCACATCGCCTGTAGGGAAATATGTAGATACACACATGCAATCAGCAAGAGTGAATACGCCCTCAGGTAGAGTGCTGTAAACCCAATAATATCATATCAGGAGTTTGCAATTGTCTTGTAGCATCATTAATGCAGATACGTATATATATATATAAGGGATCCACTACCTACCATCACAATTGCCCACACATACACCTACACCCCCCCCCCCCCCCCCCTTCCACACACTTATCACCACTCATTAACCCACTAACCTTCTTTGCTCTCTTTCTTTTCTTCAACAACTGCTGCTGATGCAGTGGGAGGAGCTTCAGCCTCTGGCACATCCTCCTCACCCACCAGATCCACAAGGGAGGCCCCACCCTCCTCTTCCTCCGGCACATCTTTTTTGCCATGTTTCTTGTGTTTCTTCTTTTTCGATGACTTCTCTGTCTCCTCCTTCGCTTCATCTTCTTCTTCTTCACCTCCTCTCTTCTTCTTTTTCTTCCTCTTTTTGTCCTTCTGGAGAATCACACATGCAATTTAAAAAATAATACTAATAATAATAAGGTTGAGAGTCAAGAATACGCCCAAGTGTGTGCATGTGCTATATTAGTCTGTCACATGACCACAGCCCCATTAATACGTATGTGTGTGTATGTATGCATGTATGTATGTGTATGTATGTATGCGTGTATGTATGTATGTGTGTATGCATGTGTGTGTGTATATATGTATGTATGTGTATGTATGTGTGTATGTATGTGTGTATATATGTATGTATGTATGTATGTGTATGTATGTGTGTGTGTATTCCATCACCCACTTCTTTCGTATCCTCCAATGGCTTATCTTCAGCTGTAGTTGCTGGCACTATCCTGTGTTGTCTGACTGGAAGAATCTCATCATCTCTCAGAGGCCTACAGAGACGGGGAATTTAAATGTGTGTGGGCGTGAGTAATTCTTCAATATATAGAGGATATGACATTGTACAGTGAGGCCACTAGCAACCCAACAACCATCAACTCAACCACCGATCGCATATTTAGCTTTCAACCAGCAAACTATTTGGTAGGAATGCAAACAGCTGGATGGCATACAAGAAAAAAAAAAAAATTTTATTTGAAACCAAGCAACTCTTCCATAGTACTCTTCATCAGCTAGGCCACTGAATGTAATATACACTAACACTTCTTCTCCGTGTAACATTAGAAACTCACATATCCAGGTTCTGATCGAGGGCATCCCCCAATCCTCCAGACACACCCCCTTGAGGGCGACTCTTGGTCCTGCCCTCCTCGTCGGAGGCGATGGCACCATCCGGCATCTCTCCTCCAGCAATATCCACCACTGGCCTGGGCACATCTTCCTCACTGCTGTCACCACCACGACGCTTCTTACCACGCTTCTTCTTCTTCTTTTTCTTCTTGTCTGTGGATGGACTACCTAGTGAAGGACAAACAACAACAAATGAATAAACAAATGAATAAAACAACAAATGAAAAAAACAACAAAAGAATAAACAACAAATGAATAAACAACAAATGAACAAACAAACAACAAATGAATAAAAAACTGAATAAACAAATGAACAAACAAAAAACAACAAATAGAAAGCAAGACACCACTGTCTATAAGTTTGTTACATCTGCATACATACATGCATATATGTGACCGTCTACAGGAAAACCGGGCACAACGCGGCGTGCGTAAATATCGAGAAAAGATCGATCGATTTCTTAAAAATGTATTGTTTCAAGCCGACGGAAGGGAACGGTTAGGTCTATTATAGTGGGAACGACTTAAGCTACGACGATAAAACTTGGAGAGCTCAATATCTGGACGCCGACAACTCTGTAAGTGCAAAAAATTTTTTTTTCGAAGGGTGCCGCGTTGTGCCCGGTTTTCCTGTAGACGGTCACATATACATACACACATACATACGTAAAATCTATCTATGGAAAATTCAAATGTGTTCAACAGTTGCATACCTGCATGCAGACCCTTCATGCACCAATGACAACCCTTTACCTATGATCAGTGCAGTGCCAAGTTCCAGCTTCTGCACAGGTATGTTGGCTACGTCGACTGCCGCAGAGGTCAGACCCGTGTTTTCCGATTTGGAAGGTGTGGCTTTCGTTGACGTAGTGCCCTTGAGGTAGTGTGGATTGCTCATCTGGTCCTGTTTACGTTGCTCTCGACGCTAAACAACAAGTCATACATCACTATCACTACTCCTATTACTACCACATAGTTAAAACAACAACAACAAAACATATAACAACAACAACAGAAACAAGGGGAGGGGAGGGGGAGGGGGGAGAAAGAGCTTAAAATTCTTCTCCAGTTTTGCATCCAATTCACACTCCAAATCTATAATGGAGTGAGAAGTATTAAGTTTTCTTTCCAATTTTGCATGCAATTAAAGTTTTTTCAATAATCTCACACCTTTGATCTTCCCCTCACCTTTTCCATCTCCTCATCATCACCATCCACTTCCTCCCCATCCTGGTGGCCCTTCCTCTTCTTCTTCTTGCTGCCTCTCTTGCGGCTAATAGAGGGACTGTTCACGTTGGAGGAGTGGTTGTTGTACGTGGAAGAAGATGATGGTAGCATGAAGCTCATGTCTTCTGCCTTGAAATCATCGTCACTGTCTGACGGTGGGTCGTAGATCCACTTGTCCAGGTCAAGCCTGTCAAGTCATAGCAAAAACAAACAAACAAAAAAACAAAAAACAAATAAATAAATAAAATAAAAATAATTAAAAAATCAATTAGACACATTAACATTAATGAAGCTTGTCATAAAGAAACGATATAAATAAAATATACACAAATTAAAATAAACTTTTTCAAACACATTTTGAACAGCCTTTTCCTCTTCTTTGTAAAAGAGCTGGGATTAACTTGCTGATATAATATTTTTAAGTGATTTTGAACAACTCTTGGATTGTTAATTGAAACGTGCTTATTTTAACAGCCAGCCTAGCCAACAGTTACGAGTAAGTGATCCCTTACCAACCTGACACCACACTGCACCTTAGTATCTACTGTACCACGAGTTCAAAATGTATTGATCATATGATTAGAAAATGACTCAATATCTCGACAGCCAATGAAACACGAGAAAATCACACAATAATCAGTTCCCACCAATACACTCCTGGTAAATATCACGAACTGGTCATCACATGTACGTCCTCCACTAAATCCACTCACTCACCCTTCTGGCACGGGCACCTTCTTCTGAGCCTTTGCTGCCACTGGGTTGAGATCTCCCGCAAACAAGGCGACTAGCTCGCTGGCCACTGCTGCCCCTTTACCTTGCAGTTTTACGATGTACTTCATGAGTTGCAGGATGCAGCATGCTCTCTCCTGCACCTCGAGGTCTCCACTCTGGATGAACACTGGCAGCTTCTCTACCAGCATGGCTCCAACACCTTCCACCAGTTCCGTGTCACCCTGCAGAGAGGTGTGGCTACTTTATTGACAGCCGGGGGTAATTAATCATTATTTCGTTATTTTGCATGTATAGTGTAAATATTATTGTAAAAAGAATAGCTGAAGAATAGCAAGCAACCTCGGTTGAAACGTTATGAATTAAACTAAACCAGACGTGAGTAGTCCATTCTTTTAATACTCAATATCAGTGCACCTCGTCAAGAATGATTCTTCAAAAAACATATATTAGATGTATGGCTGAGTGAAGGACGAAGGAGAAAGAAGCTATCAATATTGAGGGGGAGGGGGGGGGGGGAACAAAATGAGTGAAATAGAAGACACTAACTATCTCCTGGTGTCCATACATCATGTACTTGTAATGCTCGAATAACAGTGAAGTTACACAAGAACTAGTCTCTATTAGGGGACAGGAGGGGGGGTCAGGTGGGATGTGGAAGTCTTGTGCCTCTACAGCCCTAGTTTGAAAACAATACAATAATACCAATGCTTACATTTCTTAAATTATTTGTTTTGTTTTTTTTTTTGTTTGTTTTTTGCTTATTTTTTTCTTATAGAATTATAGGCATCTAAAATTAATGTTCACTTTCCACTCAATACCAGCAGACCTCACCCACTGGCCACACCCACCTCAGCTTCCGCCTTGATGAGGAACCTGGCATAGAGCTTGACAATGTTCTGTATGAAGACAGCCTGGATGTGAGCGGGCAGAGAGGTCACCTTGGGGTTCAGGAGCGAGTCCAGAGTAGCACGTGCATCAGACAGGTGCTCAGAGAACTCCCCTACGATCCACGCTGCGGCGTATAGCACCTCTGATATCCCACCCTTGTGGGTACTGCCAGTGAACAGATGCGTGTTCTCCAAGATTGTGGCCTACAAACAATTAACAAAACAACAGCAACCAAACAATAACAACAGCAACAAAGACAACAAATGGATCATTGACTCCATAGAATTCACTAATATCCGTTCTGAAATAGTACAGTGTACATACAAGTCTGAGATAACAAATAAAAGAACCCAATAAAAAAGGTTGCAGAGTTGTTACCAACTTGTAGCTACAGACATGCATATATATGATCTTTAAATCATATCTTCAATGACAAGCTACAGCCTACACTTATAGTCTCTTACCATCTGCCTCACTGCGAAGGGTCTGACAGTCTTCACACGAATGGTGATGTCCAACATCTGTGCTGCTATCTGCTTGCCACATCGACTGCCTTCAAACTTGGTCATCTCCACCAGTACAGTGATGTACCTGAGCACGGAGAACAAGAGAGATTGACAATCACAAGCTTATCAAGCATGAGTTTACCTTTGTTACAACTATCCACACCTTACCCATCACAATCGCTAAGAACTTCATTACAAAATAATAATAAATAATATTAATAAATAATAATAATAATAATAATAACTTCTTATGTACCATTCGAAGTTGGTGATATACTGGTAGCTGCTTTGAGAGCACATGGTGATGACCTTGGTGAGAACATCGTCACGGTAACCTATACATTGCACATGCTCATATACTAACATGGATAGGATGAGTAGCAGATACTATAATTCACACAAAGAACTTCCTGCCCACGGTCAATATTAATTCTTTCCTTTTGAAATTCATTTACCTAAACACCACACATCCACAATACACACTCACGCCCACACATACTAGAGCTCTCGGAGGACTCCATGTGTGCCATCAGTTTCCTGACTATCTCCATGAGGTTCTTCTTGGACACCATCCCAGAGATGAGGTCCAGAGCTCTGAGTCTAATGGAGTCATCTTTGTCATCCAAACACTCAACTATCATGTCTCTACAGAAACACAATCATAACCATACACCTCAACAGTCACGGCTTGAAACGAAATCTTGTGGTTTTGATTCTCAAATCTTATCCTGTTAAGTTTTACAAGTAAACCTTAGTGACAACCAAATGGAGCCATAATATGACAAGTCCTTAGAACACACACAGAATAGTACTCTAACACCAGGTGATAAATATAAGCAAACTACATTAGAAAGTAACAAAAAAAAAAAGTAACTATTCCGGCAGCTGCATTTTTGGGGGTCATGTACCTACCATTGAGAGGAATAAACAATGTTGTGACATGCAAGCAGCCTGCCCACCATCTATTATAGCAACTTTTGGAATCACAGGCTACACATACTATTCAAACCCTTCATTGTATGTTTAACTCAAAACCCATGACTGTGTAATGAAATGGAAACACTTATCCTTGAAGCTACACTTATGTACACTGTACTCTGGAATCTAACTCCTTACACACACCGCAAAATAAAAAACAACTTGCAGACTACCATTAGCCTAAACGTGCCATTATTGTCTGGTTTGCAGCTTCTTTAGGTGCACTTTAGCTACATCTGCTAATGTAGAAGAGGACGTATATCTCCTAAGTGACTGCACAAAGGAAAACTTAGCTCAACGAGGGCCACATAAAAGTTTTATAACTATAGCTTCAACCATTACCGACATCCGCAAGCTATTAGATGTATTCTCTCTCTTTCACAGGCTTTTTTTTTTTTTAAACAATACAAAATTAAATTTTTTTTGGTCACCACCGGGAATCGAACCCAGGACCGCTTGCTTAATGCACAAGCGCTCTGCCACTGAGCTACGACAACCAGCCGGCAAACAAACACTCCAAATTCTGTATCTGCACAACCTAGTCTAACAAACTAACATAAAATAAAAAAATTAAAAAAATAAAAAAAAGTAAATGAATCTTTCCCTAATGTTTACACGCGCCTAGTTGTGCCTGATTTTCCTGTGCAAGGTCACATATTTACTCTAGCCATACAACTAGGATCAATAAAGAGCTGCAATCAGTTGGACAATAATGAAATTCAATTCAATGAACCTGTGCTGGTTTAGGAGCTTGGGCTGATGCTGCAGAATCTTAGCCATGGCCAGGAGACCCAGGTACTTGAGGTTCTGGTCCGAATCTTCGATGAAGAGGCGGAGTTTGGAGACACAGAGCTGCATGGAAGCGTTGTGATTGGGCATGCCCACAATGACCGTGCAGATGCACTCATACAGCAGGGACATAGCCGTGGTAGTGTGGACGAGGTTAGTAAGGGGTTCCACCAGCTTCTTGCCAAGTCTTGGTTCCAAGGGAGTTAATGCGCCAAACTGGAGGGAAAGTACAATAAGAACAATAAGAACTATAGAAAGAAAGAAAGAAAAAATCCTAAGCTCTAAAACCACGTCACTGTTAGGTGATATTAACACACCAGTTTGATGATCTTGATGAGCATCCAGTTGTTGGTGGAGTTGGTCATGAGCTTGAAGAAAGTGGGAGCCAAAGACAAGTAGTTGCGAGGATTCTTCCTGGCCAGTTCGCAGATGACACTCACAGCCGCTGACTGAACACCTGACAAGACACGAGGAAATGATCATATCACGCAAGAAATGAAAGCACGCTGTATGAATACGTAGGGAAGACCTTATGGAGAAGCATTTTAACTCAGGGCATTTCAACAGGAACATTCACTTGCAGTATTTATCATATACATACTGGTAAATAGAAATTACAGTACTGTGGTCATAGTGCTATGTATAAAATAAAAAAAAATATTAGAACAAGAAAACAACCCACCTAATACAATAAACAAATGTGAACTTGACCAACAACAACAACAATAACAACACACATGGACACACTTGGAAGTGTACAACACACCAACCTGTGTCTGGGTCATCCAAGCGATCCTTGAGTTTGGGGAAGGCTGGCCTCAAGGCATCCGGGAACTTGAGAAAAATCTTGTACATGACCAAAATAGCCTTCTTCCTCAAGTAGGGCTTACTGGAGCTCATGAGAGCCAAGACATCGTTGGCCAAGTCCCTGTGAAAGTGGGCGAAAGGAGAGGAGAGAAAGAGTCACGATATTGGGAGTTACATTTTGCAGGGGTAAGTCAGAATACAAAGTACTGTATCTAGAGGGGAAGGGGGGATGAAGAAATCAAAGATTGTTGATCAGCCAGCCATTGTTATGATGTTCGCTATGTATACTCTTCTGAAGGTCAAGCATTAATCCGCATCATGCACACACAACTGTGTATGTACGTATATAGAAACATCAAATAGTTCTCCTCTAAAAACCAGTGACATATGGCAGGGATTCCTATCAAAATGCTAAAAAGAAAAGCATCCAAACTAAGACAAAAAAATAATAATCAAAGCACAGAATGTTATATTTACTCTCTCTCTCTCTCTTCCCCCCCCCCCCCCCCCCCCCCCCCCCCCCACCCCCCCCCCCCCCCCCCCCCCCCCACACACACAACACAAAAAAAAAATATATATGCTAAAATGCAAATTCTCTTGCTGCCACTAGGTGGTCACATGCCTGTGTACTTGTGTACTAAGCAGGCACTGTGAGCCATGCAAGGAATGCTCCTGGAGCCGGGCTAGGAACTTGCAGGAGAACAGGCCTTTCCTCACAGCAAGTGGTGTGGGCACCCGAAGTCCCACCTGGACCATTGTTGTTTCATGAGAATAGGCCTTGAATTTGCACCCCAGCAAATGCCAGGTACCCAATTACAGTTAGGTGGACTGGTGGGGCTGGTAGGAGGCAGATGGAAAATCAGATGGACATTGCCAGAGTAGGGCTTGAACTCAGGACCTCAGGCCCTGAGCCAAGGACACAACCACTACACCACACAGTCACCTCACACACACACACACACACACACACACACTTGAAATATACACTTATTCTGGTAACCATATGACTTCTCTCTCTCTCTTTCTGTTTCATAATCTACATCCAGGTACATTTAGCATGCCTCCAGTTTTAAGTACAACACTATCATCAGATTAGGTCACATGACCTACGCATACACACATAGCTACAACGCTTCCTCCTCCCACTTTCAGTTTAAAAATATCCCAGCTCACCTGGCGAGGTCAGGGGTCACGAAGCAAGCCAGTCCGTTGAGCGCCAAACTGGCGTTGTACTGGTTGGGGCTGGAGATGTCCTTGCGAACCATGTTGGTGGTCAGCATGACCACATCAAGACCATTGTGGAAGGACTGCGATGCTCCGAGATAGCCGATACGCTGGACGGACACACAAACAACAGTTCATTAAATCCAATACAAACCTGTTCCTGTTTGGAGCAAATTAATGAGATCAATACGTGAATCAGATCACTGAAATGTAAATACAATTGTGATGGTTAAAATGTCAATTTTTCTTTAAAAAAAATCAGACTTTTCTACTTTTACACAACCAATGTCTATTCTTCAAAGGTGGAGATTGCGCCAGTCTCACTAAACACTTTGGAATAGATGGTGTATGGAACTGTCTCAAGCTTGCAGAAGTTCACAAAATGGCATTCTTTGTATGGTTATACTTATGTTGATAGAGATCTTATGTTTACCCCTGTTACTATAAGTATAAACAACTTCCTGATGCTCTATTGGTAACCAGATGATGAAAGTTTCCACCATAAACAGGATAAAATCAACCACTAGTCTAAATTACGCCGTGCTGGGGTAATGAAAATTAGAACACATCCCACTAGACAGAAATAGTACTCACACAGGTAAATATCCATAACTGACTCTTTTTGTACGCATGCATACTCCCAATATACTCATGAACAAGAAGCTATTTAATCTCCTGTGAATACAGCTACACCATCCATAGCATGTCACACTCCTACTCACACACCTGTGGGGAGTGCTCGCAGCATGTGACCCTCATGTGACCCTCATGTGACCACTACAGACTTTCTAGATATTACTCTCTCAAAACCAAAAATCATATCCTATCTCATCCATTCCTGTTGTATCTGATAACAGCATGCTCCCAGTGTTCTGCCACTATACAATGTTATCATGACCAACAAAATGCTAACAAAGCTATGAGGACACTCCAAAAAAAAATGTTGACACTGGGTTTCATTTATAAGAGTAAGTAAATAAATAGCATTGTCATCCACTGACATTGGAACACCTTCCTTAAACATAAACAGTCCAATCAAACTATAACGTAAGACCAACAATAACAAGAAATTCATGGAACCGTGAATGCTAATGAGAAACATTACCGCATTCCTTCACCCACGCCCCCTTTTTCCACAGCAAGTTGGTGGGCATAGCACTCTGAAGGCCTGCCACACAGTTTCTGAAGTCACATGACTTAGGCTGACACAACCGGTGCTCACTAATAGCCTCACCTTGTAGGTAAACTTGGTGGAACTCATGACTTCGATGATGTTGAAAGCCGCCCACGAAATATCGTAGCCCAACATTTGCAACTGTGTAACACAACAAGAATGCTCCACTTAGACATTTGCTTTCCATGCCATAAGGCAACCCACACGCTTCATTTTCAGTGGAAAAACTTACATAGGTAAGCTTGGAAACAGCAATGGCCTTGACGGATAAGCTGTCTCCCTTCAGCTCCTTCTTGATTTCTGTCATACATTGGGAGATGTACTGATGCTGCAATATAATAGTGCATAGATACGATAAAATAAACTAAACAACCACACAATAACAACAACAGGAAATTGCTTAAAATACCATGACTCTTAATTCTTATCTTATCCCTATCTAGTTTCATTTGTGAGCAACTTTGGTGATTTTGTGGGATTAATATATTGTACTCACTTGATATTTTTTCACCACAATTGATTTTCCTAATCATATAATGCATAAATAGAAATACTTTAGGAAACCATTCTTGGGGGAACAGCAAGGCTATACCTAAAATTTACACTGTCACACAACACACACTCTAGCATGTTTAATTATGCTGCCATTGCCAATGATAAGGCTTCCTAGCAAATAATAATAAAGTAACAATGAATAAAATAATCCTCAGAAGAGGTCAAGATTTGGTACTGTTACCGTTGCATGACTGCCTATCCTACTGACTCAGTTAATGTCGTGAGCCAAGCTCAAAAACATCAAATAACTTGACAACCCTTAAGTCACAAGAACCCCATCCTCACCTCGTTGGCCTTATGGGTCCGTATGCCCCGTACTAGGTCACTCAAAGACTTTTCAAACATGACTCCCTAGGTCAAGACCAGTAACACAATCACCAACCTCACAACGTCTCGGCTAGACGGCGAAATGGAAACCGACTTTAAACCGCAGCAGCCTAACAAAAGATTAGGTAAGGATGGCGGTCTGCGGGATACGCATGTGACTTCAGAAACCACGCCCTTAAGTCTATAATATCCGGTGGAGTAATTAGCTGCAGGGCAACTAACTCGTGCTATTTTTTTTGTGCTGGAAACACTAACAGACGTTCAACCGACTGTGGCACAGTGAGTAAAAAGCTGCGGAGTACTACGTTATAGCTCCAGTCATGCCGAAGACGAAGCATTGGACTACAGACGTTGACGCGGAAGCTAACCTAAAGGTAAATTTGCTGCAAGTAGGAGGGTAGCCTCCCCCTCCTTGCCTGCCACGATTAAATGTTCTGTTTATAGACAACACTTTCTGGACCAGCTTCAGTAACTCCCACCACAGTCTGCCAGGTGTTGAAGAACGTCGTGAAGAGATATGGACCCAAGACTGCCCTGAGAGTGAAGAGAGACGGGGAGTGGGTCTCGTGGACCTTTAGAGAGTATTACAGAGATGTTGCAGCGGCTGCCAAGTCCATGATACGAATAGGAGTGGAGCCATTTCATGGAGTGTGTGTGTTGGGCTTCAACTCGCCTGAATGGTTCATTGCATACATTGGCGGTATCATGGTGAGTATTAAATAGGTAGTGAGCAGTTCACCCTGTTAATTATATAGATAAGCTGGAATAAACTGATTTGTTGTAAGTTTTATTGTTGTATTCTTGTTATGTACTTGTTTACTTTAGTGGCTGACCGTTTACAGTGAACTCAGATATGGTGGGATTTTGTGCGTGGGTCAGGGGAGGGAGGAGGGAGGGCGAGGGGATTGTGAGCTTCAGTGGGCTGTGCCATCAATTATGATGTTACTAAAATATCTAATCCCCAGGATAATTTATGGTTCAATTTTTCTCTTCACTACTAAACTTGTTGACCTAAAGAGTTTATGTTTCTTTGTTTCTCATTTAAACTGGACAAGCAGCTTCAAGACACGAGCCAGTGCTGGTTGATTATTTTTACCCTGCTCAGTTTCTAAGTGTAGTCACAGCGCGCATGCGCGAGGGTTATGGTAGTCGTCCTGTCTGTCTGTCATGCTCTGATTTTTGAGATTACTAGTAATTAACCGTTGATTTAGGTATGAACTTACTCAGAACGAAGATTTAGGACCTTTCATTGTGCTACTTCTTAAATTTTTGGCTAATTGTTGAGAAAACGTGAAGCTTTCAGCTCCGCGTAGGTACCAGCTTTTGTGAGTAACGCCCCCTACTGCCACGTCACGTCATAAACACATGAGCAGAAATACTTTCTTGCAGCCCACGGTGTAGTTTGTGTTATGCTCAGGGAAGTTAACAGAGTTGAAGGAAGTGAAGTTTCGCATTGAAAATGTATACCGGTGAGTGTTTCTGATTTGTTTAGCTTCTTCTCGTATGAAGACAGGTTTCCATTTACCATTTTCACTATATTTGCCTGATTAAAATAGCTAATAGATTGCTTGTTCTTTTGGTAGCTAGGTAGTGTTTTGTAGCGCTGAGGATTCGCACTTTTGGTGCTTCTTTACCATAGCACTGAATTCCATTGGCCATAGGTGGCACCTTAATTCATTCATTTCATTAAATTCCATGGCCCTTGGCTTTCTGAGGCAGCTATCATTGTTGAGTCTCACCTGGCCTCCAGTCAGCTGTGAGTTCTTAAGGTCAGAGGAGAAGCTGATTTTGACAATGACAAACAATAGGGAAGTAGACAGTAACAAAATTATGGAAGTGGCATGGCAAGGATAATGATGGTTTTTAACTGGTTATTTTACTTTGAAATTGATGGACCTACAATGTAAAAATATGGAGTTATCTGAATCTCAGTTTTGCTGATGGAAGGGTATTGTTATGGAGTTCAGATTGTGTATTTTGAGTAAGTTGGGCTTTGTTTCCCATATAACTTGGGCCACTTTATGGTTACCTTTTACATGACAACATCAACATTGGTGTCGGCAAAAATGATTCGTTGGGCCGTATTTTGATCTTGTGTTTGGATGAGAGGTTGTTGCGCTTGGTTGCCTGAGCAGATGATGCGTGTGGTGCATTCCACCTCGTGTCCAGATAAACAATATGGCGTGGCCATGGTAACTACTGTGTGGAGCTCCCTGCCCACTTGGTTACATAATGCATGACCTTTTGTTAAATTGAAGTCAAGCAAAAAAATAAAAGTTATTGATGTTCATTTACCGATTCCCCCCACCCCCCCCCCCCACCCCTCCCCCACCCCCCCCCCCCCCCCCCCCCCCCCCCCCCCCCCTCCTCCTCAACCCATGTAATACTAAACATGTGGAGAATCACTTTCTTATTAATTAGTAATTAGTTCAACCGGTCAGACTAGTTTATACTATAGCAGCGCAGTGGTGTAGGAAGATGTTTCGGTATAGGGGGGCTCCAAGGGCATGTGGTTTAAAAAGTGTTCATGTGAGAAATCATCTCATTAAAATTGTACCTTTCTACACCACTGAAGTTGGTAAAAGAAACTGTACTGGTGTCTTGGTGCTGAGTGTCCTTCTTGTTTATTGCTGTTGTTTGTTGTTGTAGGCGGGTGGCATTGGGTGTGGCATCTACGCCACCAACAATGCGGAGGCGTGTCACTACGTGGCGGACCACTGCTCGACTAACATCATCTTCGCTGAGAACAAGGCTCAGGTGGCCAAAATCTTGCAGGTAAATTATAAAGAATGCTTTCACGTGACCTACTCAGTGGCACTGCATTTTATAATTCTGAGAAACCAGAGCAGACATTTATTGTGCTTGCAAGACTTGTCAACGAGTCTGTCTTTCCTCTTGTCTCACTGTGTTTCCTTCTGTAATGCTCTTTGTTTTGATTAGGTTACCTCTCTAGTTTCTGAATTTTCTCATGCAGCTTGGGTCGTTTTACTTCACAATTATATGTTTCTTTGTCCATAGGTTCGAGATCGTCTCCCTCACTTGAAGATGATCGTGCAGTATTCTCCTCAGCCTGTTGATGGCGCGCAGGCAGAGCAGGGTGTGATTCCGTGGGAGGAGTTTCTCACCATCGGAAAGGTCAGAGTTGTTGTTGAACGGGTGTCCTATCTCTGGCCTGCTGCATGCATGTGATGTTAGTTAAGGATCCATGTGTTGAGCGTGTGAATTTAGAGTGTTTAAAATCATCACATGGCGCACAATAACGCAATAATGGTTGGTAAAAGAGTGCCAATATTACTTGAAGGTCATTTTGTGATGCTCTATCAGTCTGAATGACACACCATGAACTTAATGCTAAATTTCTAGACCAGCATCACCCACATGTCATGCTTTTTTTTCCCCTTCAATTTTGAATTCTGAGGTTGTTGAAGATTCTGTCTCATCATTATAGAGAGTAAGATGCAAGAAATTGAACCAATAGGTCTAACAGGGCTGCTGGCTAGCATGGAGAGAGATGAGATGTTGTATTCAATTCCACAAAGCTGGAGGAGTTCGCTACAGGTCATATTAACTACACTCGAGATTTCTCTCTCTCTCTCTCTCTCTGTGTGGCCCCCCCCCCCCCCCCCCCCCCGTGATCATCTAATGTGATTGGCACACATACTCACCGGCATGTTTCTGTGTCTGAGAGTAATGGGTACGTGAGAGATGGTATTGTTGAGGTATGTAGCTATGGTCTAGTGGGTCCAATTCATTGTAGACAATAGAGATGAATCTGCGCAGACATAGTGTTGCAGTATTGTATGTTCATTGAGGTGTGTGTGTGTGAGAGAGAGTGTTTGTAGTGTGTGTGTGTGTTTTGGCGTGCACTAATGATCAGTTTTGTCTTGAGTTAGATTACTCCCTCTATTGTTCAGGATGTCCCTGATTATGAAGTCCAGTGGCGGATAGAAAAGCAAAAGCCCGGGAACTGTGCGGCACTTATTTACACCTCTGGTACCACCGGCAATCCTAAGGGGGTCATGATCAGTCACGATAATGTCACCTGGACGGCTGCCGTCTGCTCGTCTGTCTACAACCTACAGATGGTAATAACTGAGCGGACATTTTCTGCAATCAAGCGTTTGTAACTGATTGTAATTCTGCTTAGAGCATGGAGTATATGGTCGCTGAGGATGATCAATATTTTCTGAATGATCTTTTGATGATCAAACTGTCACTCTAATTTTTTACTGATGGTGACCCTTAAAATAGTAACTGGTTTTTAAAAGTGTTCTTGGTGAAGAGTGGGAATCTAAACTTATGCTATATTTGACGTGCAAGAAACAAGTCTTGCTTTAATCTTCTGTTAGAAGTAGAAGATCGACATTGTGGCAAACAGGCTCTTTCATGCCAACTAATTGACTGGTGTTTATTTATTTATTTTTATTATTATAATATTTATTTATTTATTTATTTTTGTTTTATTTTGTTCAGACTGATGACATGGTGAGTTACCTGCCTCTGAGCCACATAGCTGCCCAGATGATGGACATCCACGCCCAGCTCCACAGCGGCTTCACGGTCCACTTTGCTCAGCCGGACGCCCTCAAGGGATCTCTGCCCCAGACCCTCAAGGCAAGTTCTCTGTCAATGCCACTGCCAGTGTCTGGTTAGAACATGTGTACAGCTACATATTATTCCTTTATGTTAATTTAATTTATAGTTTATATTACTAGTTTGTTGCCAAGGATGAATACGATGTTCAGATTTGTTTCTTGTTATGAAGATCATATAATACAACACTCTAATTTTTTACTGACGGCAACACATCTCTGAAATGTTGTAGCATTAGCTATTGTTAACTGGCTGGATTGCTATATTGAGGAGTCTCTTGTTATCACGTACACACCTCTCTTTCTATTTGTGGCATGCTCTCATTTTATTTGTTTATTCCAGGAGGTGCGACCTACTGTGTTTGTGGGAGTTCCTCGTGTTTGGGAGAAGATTAAGGATCACATTGATTCAGTTGCTCGAGAGGCTCATGGCATTAAGGAGAGCATACTGACCAAGGCCAGGGTGAGAGATCTGTGTGTGTGTGTGTGGGTGGGTGTAGGTTCATAAGTATGTACATGTCTTAGTGAGTTTACTGATTACATTTGTATTATTCAGTCATTCTCGGCTGAAATAATTAGTAGGGTTTCCCCCCCCCCTGTTTTAACAGCCAATGCAATATACATAATTAAAACTTGCACGACGTTTCAACTTCTTGACCGCTGAGGAGTTAGGCAAGAAGTATGTTTTATTATTTTTTAAATGTCTGTATATTATAGGAAGTTGGTCGTCAGACCAGTTTGAATCGCCAGAGTGGCAGGCCTGTTGCCTGGGGCTATTTCTTGGCCAACACGTGAGTGTGTTTCTGTGTTAGTTTACTGACAGGAGAGATGAGGTGATAATGTTTGCGTGTTGCTGACTCCGCAGGTTTGTCTTCAAAGGATTCCGGGAGAAGATGGGTCTTGACAGATGTAGGATAGCTGTAAGTGTGTGACCATGTCGTTTAGATTCTCTATTGTGACTGCGGTAGATATATATGTGTGTGTGTGTGTGTACGTGGGTGTGAGGGAGAGTGGAGTAGCTTGCTCAGGTAGTAGTGATAGTTCACAGTGTTAGTTTAGTTGTTAAGTGTCATTGTTATGTGTTGAGTCGGTAAAGGAAAGTGTCATTGTTATGTGTTGAGTCGGTAAAGGAAAGCTTGGAGTAAAGGAAAGCTTGGAGTAAAGCAATTCAATGGATGCTTTTATAGTTTTCTAAACTATAGTTTCTCTGAATGGAGTGGGAAACTGGCTAGGAATAATTTTCATGGTTTTATTTGAGCAATTTGTGTCTCCCAATTGCTGAGTGATTATTTATTCCCCATGTCACCCCACGCCCCCTATCACATGCCCCTCCCCCCCCCCCCCCCCCCCCCCCCCCCCCCCCCCCCCCCCCCCCCCCCCCCCCCCCCCCCCCCCCCCCCCCCCCCCCCCCCCACCCCCCCCCCCCCCCCCCCCCCCCCCCCCCCCCCCCCCCCCCCCCCCCCCCCCCCCCCCCCCCCCCAATGCAGGGCACTGCGGCCGCTCCTATAGCCAGGTCGGTGCTGGAGGCGTTCCTGGATTTTGACTTCCCCATTTACGAGTTGTACGGCATGTCAGAGTCTACTGGACCCCAGACGATCTCGCTGATAGGTAAGGGGTGGCCAATCAACTTGGGGCAATTGGGTAGAAGATCATTGTGTTTTAAATAATTTAAATAATTCAGAATGATAGAGCTGATGTATTCATCCATTGTTCCTTGTTGTTTATCTTCTCTTTACAGTCTAATATGATTTCAACAATTTGAGGGTTGCCCCTGTTATTATCATAATCTGGTCTCTACTTGTATTTTCTGCTTGCCCAGGTAACCACAAGACTGGGTCAACCGGTAAAGTGATGGCAGGGGCGGAGATGAAGATAGACACGCCCGACTCAAATGGAGATGGTGAGATCTGCTATCGTGGTCGCCACGTGTTCATGGGTTACCTTAACGAGGAGAAGAAGACTCGAGAGGCCATTGATGAGGATGGGTGGCTGCACTCCGGTGATATCGGCAGACTCGACTCAGACGGTGAGTTGTACACACGTTTTGGAGATTTCTTTACGATTGCTGCTGTATATTTTTAGCTAATTAGTCACCAAGGATGATAATGATATTTCTGAGTGATCCATTGATGATCAAACTGACACTCTAATTTTTTACTGATGGTGACTAAAAGAAATGGTGGTCTTTAGTCTTTGCAGAGATCTTACGCATTGTTAAATAAGTATTGTGGAATATTGGACTTAGAACTACAGCATTTTATGCAAGAACTGTCTTTTTTTATTTTTATTAATTTCTTTGCATTAGTGTTTTTCCCTTTAATTTGGCTCCTTATCCAATAGTTTTGAATGGTTGGGATGTTGGTAGGCCTTGTAGTAGAAGCTTCTGTCCAGTAATTAAAAAAAGAATTAAAAAATTAAAAAAAAATGTTATTGGCTAGTGGTGCTATCTAAACATTGCGTGTGTTGATTGTTCTTTTTATTAGGGTATTTGTTCATCACCGGGCGAATAAAGGAGCTCTTGATTACCAGGGGCGGGGAGAACATTGCCCCCGTGCCCATCGAGGTGAACATGTTGAACTACATCAAGTTGCTAAGCAACTGCATGGTCATCGGAGACAACCAGAAGTACCTCACCATGCTGGTCACCCTCAGGGTTAAGGTAAAGGGTCGTCACGTTTTGGGGAGCGGTTTAATTTTGCTGCGATTATTGCTGTGTACTTTTAGCTAATTAGTCACCAAGGATGATGATGATATTTCTGAGTGATCTTTTGATGATCAAACTGACACTCTAATTTTTTACTGACGGTGACTAAAAGAAAAGGCGTGACTGACAAGTCATTGTTTGACTGGTTCTGGGGAGAGGACTTAAACTTAACTTTTTGCAGCTGGCAGAACTATCACTCATGTGTGTTTGTGTCTATCCTAACTTTTCGTTAGGCTTGGGAGGGGTGGGGGTGGGAGCAAGAAAAGGGTAGTGTATAGGGGAAGCTGGAATTTTCTGAGTAGCACAAATATTCAATAGCGGGCCTGAAAAAAACTAGCTGTATACTATGTCTATCACTAGGTCCCTATCACTATGTCTCTATCACTAGGTCCCTATCACTAGGTTCCTATCACTAGGTTCCTATCACTAGGTCCCTATCTTGTTCCTCTTCTCATTCTATTCCATGTAAAATACAGTTTGTGTTTGGGAGCCTAAGAGGGTTTAAGTAGCTAGCATTCACAAGCATTAGAAGACATTTAGCATGTGGTCAGTAAGTGAGAAATGCTCTTAGCAGTTGCTCCATCTGGAGAGAGGAGCATACCAGCTAATGGCTTAGCCAAATGGTCCGATGCAAGTTAATGGTGTAAAGTCAACATTACTGTTGTGGCTGGCACCAGGTGATGAGAAGATGTGATACAGAGCTATGGCTGTGATCATGTTATATTGTTCCTTCTGATGGTGCCGCCAGGTAGCTCCGGTACTAACACATAAAATGTTAAATTATCATTCTTACTGTAAAATTTTCATTGTAAGATCCTTACATTTAAGAGGGCTTTTAAAAGGAAATGTTGGGACGAGTTTGAACGGGTTAGAAGTGTGTTTAGAATTTAGAATTATATCACTCGTTCGAGTTTGGTAAGTTTGGAGGCTGTTCTTGATATGGCAGCAGACGTACGTATGTATATGGCACAGGTGCCCATGGATACAGTTTGTCATGTGACGAGACAGTAAGCATTAGAGCTGTTGCTATGACTATTTCATCTAATTGTTCCTTCTGATGACAACTGATTCAATTCTCTCAACTGTGTGTATGTGTGTAATGTCCTCTTCACCTTCAGAAGTGCTATAAAATATGACGTGGGTTCGGTAAAAGCAATCAGCAGCTATTAATTGAACTCGCAGCCTCCTTGAGTTGCTGGTCATGTGATGAGTATAATGGAAGTGGAGGTTAAGAGCAGCACACGGTGTTTACTTGTAGGTTAACGAGGAACTGGAGCCGACCAATGAATTGGATGTCCTGGCCATGTCCATCTTGCAGGAGCTGGGCTCATCGGCCACGACCGTAGAGGAAGCTGCGGCAGACACTCGAGTCCTGGACTACATCCAGAGAAGCATGCAGGATGCCAACGAAGAGAGTGTGTCTCGAGCTGCCAAAGTGCAGGCGAGTATCTGTGATGGATGATGTGTGTTCATTCATGTACAGGAAACAGTGTTCCAGTAGGATGTCTGTTATCCTAACATTTCAATTAACCAAACACTAAGCATCTAGTAATAGTATGTGGAGACATTGGTACTTGCTTGACCACGCCCCTTCATTAGTGTTTTTATGATATAATTTTTATTGTGTTCAGCAGTTATTAGAATATTTCAGTTATCCAAACACCTTTCTGTCCCAACATGTTTGGATAACTGACACTCTACTGGAGTTATTAACTTTTGTTTGTTTGTTAGTTTTGTTTTGTGAACGTGGTTCTAAGTTCAACTAACGGAGACCGTCTAATAGTCGTGTGATTTTTTTCTCTATTTTTCTGTGGATGGTTTAGAATATATCTTGTCATGTATTGGGTGTCATGGTGAGGGCTCTACCTGGTCAGAAAAATGACATACTCTAATATTTTACCGAGTGAAACCTTATAGTTAGATATTTATTATAGATGTTTCTAGCTCTATTTTTTCCTTCCTCTTAGTGTTTTATATTTATCTTGTATTCAGAAATTCCGCATTTTGCCAATGGACTTCTCTATCAAAGGAGGGGAACTCACTCCCACGATGAAGCTGAAGCGTAGGATAGTGCTGGAGAAGTACAAGGCAGAAGTGGCGGCCTTGTATGAGGAGTGAGGGGCTGTCTCCTCCTCACTCTCACAGCCATGTATCCAACCCAAGAGTAATTGTTGCTGCCAACTGACAGAACAGAATCTTTATTAATTTCATGTTATTGTGCTTTTTATTCGGAGATACTTTACCAACCAGTTGTATATGTTCACATTTTGACCTAAGAGCTTTGATTCTGACAGCTTGTTGGGTGTGGGTGTGGTCAACAACTTCATTGGAACACACTTAGATAATGTTTGTTCAACCTTGATACTGACTAAAAAAAATGGTGTCGAGTAATTCTAGCGTTCCTTTACCATATCAATTTATGGAATTGCGGAAATTGATGAGTAGGCGTGGCTATTTTTTTGCTTGCTTTGGTCAGAAGTGAAGTCTGCTCACTGAATTAGAAAGCGCTTTGCACTGTAGATTAAGCCCCATGTCGGATGAAGTGGAGGACGGTCAGGCAGGGGAAAAGGCCTCCCTCGTGCAGGAGGTAAGGGTGCCGACTAGCTGCTAGGTCGAGGAGGGGAATTGTACGACTGTGTGGGAGTTGAATGTGGTCTGAGTCCGTGGAAATCTACGAATTCGTTGCACTTATATAGTTATCATTTCAGCAGACATTCTCCGTAGTGGTTTCTGTCTGGGGGGAAGGGTTGTATATATTAGTTCAAGATGAGCCACTAGGAACTTATTGTAAGTTGAATTCCCCATGAATTTTTTTATTAAAGTTAGGTAAAGGGTCTGAAACTTGTATTGGATGCCTGTCATATAGATTTAGTTTTCTTGTGGCATTGATTTAGTGCAATATGATCTGAACAGGATGTAGATGCAGAGCTCTACAGTTCTACCGCCTGCTGGAAGGCTCGCTCCTTCAAGCTGGCCGTGCTTGTGTCTATCATTGCCTTGGTGATAGTGGGGCTAGTGGTGGTTGGCATAGCAACTGGTCTGGCTGGTGAGTAAGGAGATAATCAGACATGTACATGATGTTTGTGAGTTTTGACTGATACAGGGACGGATGAGATTGGTTGATTAGGTTAGAAAGGGTCATAGCTCTAAATGGGTGATATTGATAACTATGATGTGGGCTCTAAATAGGAGTGAGTGAAGGTGTTATTGTGAGGATGTTTGTGTTTCCTGGATGTTTGTGGTGTGATCACTCGTTAGACAGTTCATACGTGGTTCTCTTGGTTAGTTTGGTGAGAGGAATGTAGGAGGACATAGTAAGGTACTGACTGCATGTTATGGAACAGGATTAGCCAGAAACATGGCACATGTATGTGGTCTCTCTGTTTGAACCTTATGTAATGGTAGTATTCTCAAGATGCAAAGCTGCTTTTAAAAAAAAAACTATTGAATTATTTATTTGCTTGATAAATAAATTCATTTTTATAATTTATTATCTATTTATTTATTAGACTGAAACTTTCTCACCTAAATGGGTCTGGAAAAAAGCAAAGGAAAGAAAGTTTCAATCTATTTTTTTATGAAGGGTCAGAACTTGATAACTTAATAATTTATTTATTCTATTCTTTTCTTTAATTCCATTATTATTTTCACTTATTTTTTTATTACTTCTATTTATTTATTATTTCCGTTTATTTATTTATTTTTTTAATTATCTGTTATCAGCACACTGTACACAAGCTCTACATACATAAGATGGCGTCGGTGCTGTAGCTAAAAATGGCATTTTTGTGGACTTCCAATCGCTTTAGCACACTTCAGTTGGTAAAGGGTGGTAGTAGTACACATGTTCAGTGGCTATATCAATATAATCTTTCCGTATCATCCGCAACAAGTGTATGTTTGTGCATGTGTGTGTGCATGAGGAAGTGGTGAACGATTAGACAAACAGGAATGACATTTTACATTTCAAAGAAACTTGGCTCTTTCAATGTTAGAGAACAAATTAGATATCTCATTCCTACTCTGGTGAAACCCATTAACAGACTGTCCTTGTGGCATGACTCAGGTAGCAAATTCACTTTGTGTTCCTCCTAGAGGGTCTAATCCATGTTAACTTCATTACAAGCTCCCAACATTTACTGCGTAATTACATTTTTAATCCATGGCTGTTACCGCAGCAACTATGATAAAATGTAAGAGTGCATCAGTCACTTCACTTGCTCATCAAATGCAAAAGAAGGTATAGGAAACTATTTTCTGACCCAATTTTAGAGTGAGTTAGTGTGTGTGTGTGCGCGCGCGCGCGCGTGTGTGGTGTGTGTGTGTGTGTTGTGAAATAAGTGCAGTATGATTCCAGTGGACCTCACTGTGTGTTGAAGGTGTCATTCCTTTACTGTGCATGAGTACTATTTATAGTATTTGCAATGTACTTGCCATTCTGTGTTGGCAGTTTATACACATGAACATGTACATATGTGTGTTTGTGTGTCCCTGTCTGTCTACAGTGGCCTCGTCAAGGAAGTCGTCCAATCAGGACAGAGTGATCACTCTGGACGACGTCTTCAACCCCAACTTTGCCGTCAAAACATTTCAGGGCACTTGGGCCGGTAGGAGTGGGTGTGGCATCTCATTGAGAGGCGTGATCTGATGTTTGTTTTCGCAGGTTCCATGGTGATTTACCTGCAGGCGGGAGATGTAGTTGAGTATGACCCTGCCTCCAACTCCAATTCTACACTCATTGACAAATCTGAATTAGTAAGCTAGTCTTTATTTGTTTATTGTGCTTCATAACCATTCATCCATTCATCTATTCATTCATACATACATACATTCTCATACATACATTCTCATTCATACATACATTCTCATTCATTCATACATTCATACATACATACATTCTCATTCATTCTCATTCATACATTCATTCATTCATTTGTGCATTCATTCATTCATTTATTCAATTTTCATTTACATGTTCATATTCATTAAGTATTTATTTCATATTCATATTATACTTACACTGTTGTTTTGTTTTGTTTGTTGTTGTTTTTTTGTTTTTGTTTCCTTCAGATTTTGCACATGCACTTCTCTTGCAACTAAGTTTTAATTTATGTCTTCAAAATCCTATCAAAATGTCTTAATTTCGTATTATTGGTATGAGGATTTGAACTTTTATTTATTTATTTATTTTTACCATTAGTAACAGTCATGTGATCTTTGCCGTATGCAGGAGTCTATAGGCTCTCTGTCTGCAGTCGTGCCGTCTCCTCAGTACAGCTCTGGAGTCGAGGGAGCCAAGAGACTGCTCTTGTCCTTCAACCGTACGTCAGTGTATCGGCACTCCACCCTCTCAGAGTACTACATCTCCACGCCTTCCAATCAAGCCAAGTGAGTGAGTGGGTGGGATTAGTTGGTGTTGCTAGACTATTAGAGGGGTTGAAATTTTGGGATAGAAGGGGTGTGTCTCACAGGGTTGCTTTAATAAAATTTCGTCCATTTTAGAGGATTGAGACGTGTAACTGAGTTTGCTGCCATAGTTATGGAGCAGGGCGTGTAAAATTTTTGTGGTTGCCTCGGGGCGTTGGTTGACAATTGTAAAAGTTAGTTTTTTTTTCATTTATAAATGGAACATTGTTTATGCGCATGCCATTACAAATGGAAAGTTTATTTTGAAGTTCGAGTAGTCAAACTCAAGGAATTTTCAGATCTTGAGTTCGTCTTTTGGTATTTGTTATTTTCAGCGACATAGAGCCACTCAAGAAACCCGACGGATTGGAGAACTCTCGATTCCAGTACGCTGCATGGAGCCCTGATGCTCAGTACATAGTGAGTTTCAATCATATTTGGCCACACCCATTCAATTCACGTCCCTTTACCACTTTTTATTCTAGGCTTATGTCATGGACTATGATATCTACGTGTTGGAACTATCCAGCGGCACTCTGACGCCGCTCACCAGTGGCGGGAGTGAGAGGGGTGTGGTCTACGGCATTCCTGACTGGGTCTATGAGGGTAAGATATGTACATGAACATGTGTGTGCATACTTGTAGAAAGGGATTGTAAAGAATGACAAAAATTATGAAAAAAATAATAGGAAAAATTATAAAAGATCCTGACCGTTTGAACCAGTGATATCCTGTTTACTAGACAGGAGATGGTCTAACTGTTTGTAAATGTGCGTAAAATTGTCAGCATAATTTACTTTCATTTTACCAGTTAGAATCCCAGTATGACATGCTGACTATCAATAACTTATTCTTGCCTTTTTAAAAGAGTTACTCTATTTGCTGTAATCATGATGTAATCATGATGTGATAGTCACTGGAAGTCATCCAGTGGCGAAATGGAAATGTTTGTGTTATGGCGTTGTCTTGTGCAACTCTCTGACTTTCCCCTGGCTAGGTACGGTTGTTTTAATGGCTCACTCCCTCATAGAGTTGTGGAGTAACAGCATTTATCTGTCCTTGTCTTGTCAGCTTTTTTTTTAAAGTGATGGTTGTGGAAATTTGAAATGTTGAAGAGAGAAATGATGTGTGGTTGCAGCTGGAATATTGATAGAGAGGGTTCGGTTAAATGCTATGTAGTATTTATATACAGTATGGTAGGGAATGAGATGAGTGAATTGGCAAGCATTTTAGAACCAATCTAGAGAGGGTCAAATCAACATTTTTGAAAATTTCAGAGGGTTTTTTTTTTCGTTTTCTTGAAATAAAAGAAGATTTTATGGAAAATGTCAACATGAAGGTCATCATTATTTCATGGGGCAAAGCTATTTTCAGAGGGGGCACAATGGCTCCCTAAAATGGCTGAAAAAATCCCTGGGCAAATCATACCTGAAACATGTGTGCATATATGGGGCATTACATACATATGTGATAACATACCTGGGCTACATGATAAGGGGGGGGGTGAAGGGGGCGTGACATTCATCCCCCCCCCCCCCCCCCCCCCCCCCCCCCCTAAAAGCCTTGCAACCCCTAAAAGTCCTTTAGCATTACTTTTTTACTTAGCAACATGGAATCAGCATAATTTTTGCTTCTGTTTTCTATCACTGCGAGTCTCTCGTACATACAGATTCTGTACTTTACTCCATTGCTCCTCCTAACATCTAAGAAATGTGTTGTTTTTCCCTCCTTGACTTGTTTTCTGTGTGCATCCCTGTATGTGTGTATGTGTGTGTGTATGTATGTATGTGTGTGTGTATGTGTGTATGCATGTGTGTATGTATGTATGTACTTCATTTTTTTTCTTGATTATCTTACATACATTTTATAGAGGAAGTGTATGCCAGTGACCACGCCCTCTGGTGGTCCCCCGACAGCCAAAAGATTCTTTTTGCCTCGTTTGATGATTCTCAAGTGGAGACGTATTCCTTCCCCAGATATGGGGACCCCAACCAGCAGTATGATACCATAGAAACCATCCCTTATCCTAAGGTACACACTATCACTCACCTCATGGCGATACTTGTTTAGACAGTGTTGGTGGTAAGGTGTCATCAGTAAGAAATACATGTAAGAGTGGTAATGGCTATAGTTGGATATTGACAGTGAAAGTTAAATTGGTACATACCATACAGTTTGGTACATGTACTGGATTGGGTAAAGGGTTTCATTCGTGGTTGACTAAAAGACTGCACATTGACAGAAGTGTTACTTGGTAATAGGAATATAAAATACATATCAAGCAGTATTTCTCCTCATCCACGTGTTCTTGAGTCCCATTCCTAATCTCCTTGAGTTCATTCCTAATTTCCTTGAGTCCCATTCCTAATCTCCTTGAGTCACATTCCTAATCTCCTTGAGTCCCATTCCTAATCTCCTTGAGTCCCATTCCTAATCTCCTTGAGTCCCATTCCTAATCTCCTTGAGTGCATTCCTAATTTCCTTGAGTCCCATTCCTAATCTCCTTGAGTCCATTCCTAATCTCCTTGAGTCCCATTCCTAATCTCCTTGAGTCCCATTCCTAATCTCCTTGAGTCCCATTCCTAATCTCCTTGAGTCCCATTCCTAATCTCCTTGAGTCCATTCCTAATCTCCTTGAGTCCCATTCCTTATCTCCTTGAGTCCCATTCCTAATCTCCTTGAGTCCCATTCCTAATCTCATTGAGTCCCATTCCTAATCTCCTTGAGTCCATTCCTAATCTCCTTGAGTCCCATTCCTAATCTCCTTGAGTCCCATTCCTAATCTCCTTGAGTCCCATTCCTAATCTCCTTGAGTCCATTCCTAATCTCCTTGAGTCCCATCTCCTTGAGTCCCATTCCTAATCTCCTTGAGTCCCATTCCTAATCTCCTTGAGTCCCATTCCTAATCTCCTTGAGTCCCATTCCTAATCTCCTTGAGTCCATTCCTAATCTCCTTGAGTCCCATTCCTTATCTCCTTGAGTCCCATTCCTAATCTCCTTGAGTCCCATTCCTAATCTCCTTGAGTCCCATTCCTAATCTCCTTGAGTCCCATTCCTAATCTCCTATTTGTAGCCCGGTACCATCAACCCAACTGTTCGTCTCTATGTGGTTGCCGTCAACGACACTTCCTCAAACATCACTCTGTTACCGGGGAGTTTGCGTGACAAGTAAGAAAGTTTGTTTTCACTTGTGAATTATTTTGATGGTTCTCTGTCTTGTTTGCAGTGAGTACTACCTGGCATATGCAGGGTGGGTGGAGTCGACACGCCCATATGCCGCCTGGCTGAACAGGACTCAGACCTACATCGAGTTTTGTACATATGCTGATGGTAGTTCTGATTGCAGTCTGGTAAGGGATGATAAGGGCTATATGTACTTATAGTTAAAATATTTAGAGTTTAGCTGCATATTCACCCTTTACCTTTTTATTTGTACTTTTTCATGCTGCGTATCTGAAATCTTTGTTTTCAAATTCAGGATTTATAAATTGTTTTTGTTGTTGATTGTTATTTATGTATCATGTCGTTGTAGATGTATAGCTATGAAGTTCCAGGAGGTTGGGTGGAACAGGTGAGTATATATTTTTTTATTAGTGTCTTTTGAAACTTATGGAAGTGATGGATTAGTTGATTTAATACAGTTCCTGTTCATTTTATTCTCTCTCTTCCTTCCATTTTGGTATTTACATCTTTGGCTTCTTCCCTTCCTCCATGCACACATTTCTCTCTCTCCATCAGTACTCTTCATCAACAGTTCGTTTGGTAAGGGATACCTCAGGGATAGTCCTATATACTCTCCTGTCACGTGATATGGGAGATGACAGCTACACTCATCTTGCAGCTGTCAGGAGCACCAGTATGTATTTATAAATAGAACAGAAGTAAATTTAGAATTGATTTTTTTAATATTCTCTTTCTATTTATGTGTCGCTGGTTTACAATGGCACTCAACAACAGTGATGTGTATGTGGTGTGTGTTAATAATTCAGCGAGCGAGCGAAGCGAGCGAAGCTGACTATCAGTCGTGTTCAATTGAGATTTCAGATATATATATATATATATATATGTAGGTATGTATGCGTACGTCAAAAAATTTCGCCCGCGCTTCTAATTACGTAAGTTAGGTAAAGCGTTTACAGTTCCGGTATTTTTCAATTAACGAGCACGGAGAATCAACTTTGTTTCAACCAAAAAGTTTATAGCTACTCTCTTCTTGGCGAAAGACTGAATGGCAAATTGTCAAGCTGCGCTTCTTTGCCACTGCGTTCGAAGTTTATTCAGGTAATTCTGTTATTGTTAACTCTTCATGCCTAATCATTGCTATTATTTAGCGATTTCCTTCACAAATCATCTTTACCTATACTCATATATTTACTCGCTCGCCATGCATTTGCGCTATTCGAGCGCACCACTAGTACTTATTATTAGCTGGATGGTGATGTCATTCCTTTAGATGTCATGAATATCATTACTTACATACGTACTATTACACATGTGTATGTATTGTATTCCATATTAACAGGTGCAACATTTCTCACTGGGCCAGGGAAGTGGGTGGTCCAAGACATCATTGGTGTGCATGGCAACGAAATGTGAGAAATTATGCTGTCGGCTTTATTGGCTTTAAGCTTAAAAAAAATTTTTTCTTTCCTATTTCAGTTTTTACGTGAGTGCCGAGAAGGGTGTGTGGAAGCAGCACCTGTACTCCTATAACACTGAGGCAGCGACTTCAGTATGCCTGTCATGTGACCAGCAAGGATGGGGAATCCCCTCAAGTATGTTGTATGTTGTTGTTTTTAAGTGGTGAACAGATTATCAATTATTAATTTATGGCGGTAATAAAGCAGCTGTTATTGCAGTCCTTTCCTACTCAGGTCCCAATGATGCTCTGCCGGAGTCATGTGACTATTTCCTGGCGTCATGTGACCAGCAGCTGCAATATTGTCTGGTCCACTGTCGAGGACCCCGTGTCCCTTACTCCATTATGACTCGGTATGACGGTACGGCGCGATCACTGGTACCAATCAGCCTCTTGGAACCCAATGCACTGCTTAGTGAATCTGTGACTGACGTCACCTTACCCACTACCAGCAGTTTCACCGTTCCAAGCAGCAGTGGTAGGTCACTGCGTATGTGTACATATCTGTGTGTGTGTGTGTGTGTGTGTGTGTGGTTGAATTTGTTTGTGAAAAGTGTTTAAAATATTGTGCTTTAAACGACTTGTATAGGAACATAGCCGTACTAATAGTCAGCCTGATATGTATAATGTATTGTGGGTTTTGTTTAACATACAAGCATGAAACTTGGATGAGCTATACAGTATGATTATGAAAGTATTTTCAGATATAGAGTTATCTCTGAGCTGACCTTTGTGACCTCTAAATCATACTTATTGGAATTAATTAACTGTAATATGGTAGTTTTAAACTTTCATCAATAGTGGTCAACTTCACTGCCGTTATGCTAACTCTGTGGAAATATCTCGTGGTGATCATCTCAACACATGTACTGAATACATGGCCTTGTTGAACTACTGCATTAGCAGTGGTTTTTTGTTGTTGTTTGTGTGTGTGTGTGTATGTAATGAGAGTGCATTATTTTTTGTCAGATTTTATTACATTTACTATTTATGTTAAAGGCACCTTTTTTAAGTAGGAAGAACCTTTTTTTTTTTCCCCCCTTCCTGTTGCAGATGGTCCAGAATTAGTGGGGAAGTTGACTCTGCCTCCGGGATTCGATGATAGCAAGCGTTATCCGGTATTGATGTCCGTGTACGGAGGACCCAACTTTCAAGTGGTATGTTAATAAGTTAATAAACAATGGCATACAAAGAGATCCAATCAAGTTTGGACTTTAGAAGGAAGCTTGACAATTGAGTTTTTAAAAATACATATCTTGTTGAAGATAAGTTGTCTGGTAGTTTAAGGTGAGTGTGCGTACTACAACTTCCAGTGTTGATAACGAGCAATCGCCAGATTTCTCTGATCATGTTTTTGCTGTTTTTGTTGTTGTCGTCATGGTTTTGTATTATTAAATGCCACACTTGAATTATCACTGCCTTCGTTTTATCAAAGGTAGAAGGGAATTAACAATTAAACAAGCAATTTATACAAATTGTTGTCAATTTCAGCATTTTTAACATCACCATAGCTCTTACTGGCCACACCTAATAGGATGATATGCTATACTTGCTTGTGATGCTTCACTGTGTATAGACTTCACTGGATGGGTTTAGATGTTACCATGCTCCGTGAGGATGGGTTGCAGTGGTACGCTGTATTAAATCTGTTTGCTAGTTTATTTCCTAACATAGTTATTTAGTGGGAGCTGTTCCTCTAGGCTTCATTGCTCAGATAGAGACTTTTCCTTTGCAGCCGGTGTCAAGTATTCTGGTACTTCACTCGTAGAGTCATGCTGAGAACTTAAACTTTCATTCGAGTGGCTGAACTCTTCGCATGAGCAAACATGTCCTGAGAGCTATTGTACGTGACGACCTCAAAATTCTGATACCAATAAATGGCTGACACCTGTTATAATTTCACGTTTAATATTATTCTCTATCACCAAGTTTTAAAAATATCAAAAGTTGGTCCCAATTCAGAACTAATCATGTCTATTTTTGCACTTTAGAAGTATTAGCACGCCATGTGGGAAACAAATTAGAAGTATTTTTGTATAGTGTGGGCAAAGTCCCACTTAGACTTAATACAAGCAAATAAGTGAAATTTAGTGGCACATTTACATCGACCCGGAACAGGCATGAGCAATGCGTGGAAGAAATTATCTCGGGTGATGCAGGTCTGGTAGAGTGTTGTTGTTGTTGATTGTTGTTATTGATTGATGTTGTTGATTGTTGTTATTGATTGATGTTGTTGATTGTTGTTGTTGTTGTTGCTCATAGGTGTCAGACAACTGTATTTTGAACAGCCTTAGTAACCTGTTCTATGTTTCGAACCTGAGTCTCATTTTGGCTAGTGTGGATGGTAGAGGGACAGGAGGGCGTGGCGACCAGTGAGTTATGCACACACATACACTCTATCTTCTTGCCATTATTTCAAATCCTACTGCAGTCATATCTCCTTGACCTTATGTCTGTCTGTCTGTCTGTCTGTCCTTATGTCTTTCTGTCCTTATGTCTTTCTGTCCTTATGTCTTTCTGTCCTTATGTCTTTCTGTCCTTATGTCTTTCTGTCCTTATGTCTTTCTGTCTGTCTGTCTGGCTGTCCTTATGTCTGTCTGTCTGTCTGTCTGTCTGTCTGTCTGTCTGTCTGTCTGTCTGTCCTTATGTCTGTCTGTCCTTATGTCTTTCTGTCTGGCTGTCCTTATGTCTGTCTGTCTGTCTGTCTGTCTGTCTGTGGTGGTGGTTGTTTTTAGGTACAAGTTTTCTGTGTATCAGAATCTTGGACATTATGAAACTATAGACCAGATCAGAGCAGGAAGGTACGCATATATGAGTTGGAGTGTGGGTCATGTGACTGTCATATGATAAGATGTTGAGAACTTTTTCAAGTAAAGGCATGGAACTGTTTGACACACAGTTACTTTAAGGGATTACTCATACAATATATTCTACAATATTACACACATCTATTGACACATAGTAATTAACTAGGAATTAACTAGGGTTATTTCCTGTGTGCCTATTGTCCAGATATTTGAGCAATCTTGACTATGTGGATGGAGGCAAGCTTGCCATATATGGTTCTGTAAGTTTTCTATTCTTTCTTTTAGTGTATTATCATCATATGCGTGTCCCTTTTTGCCTTGTAGTCGTATGGCGGGTACATGGCGGGAAATGTGGGATCAAGTGGGAGTGGCGTGTTCAAAGCGGCCATATCACAGTCTCCAGTGTCAGATTGGCATTACTACGGTGAGTCCAGATTCAATGAGCTATAGTAACATCTGATATAGTGGAGTCCCTGTAGTAATTTGCAACTTACTGAAGTTGTAGTGCTTGCATTTAAAAATGCTGAAGAGTAATGACCTAGTCTTTCAGGGGTTTTATAGTCTGTTGTGTATTGTGAAGTAGTTGAAGTGGTCACATTGTACTTGCCAGTAAATGGCGCTGAAGAGAACTAATGCTTTTTTTCTGTGTCTGTTATGAGTTGTCAGGTGATAAGAAGTAATCAATAATTCAAACATTTAGGTCACCCCATGGCCGACCTGCTTTTTAAAGCCCAAGGTCGAAAAGTTCATTTCTCTTCTGATTATTTTTCAAGACGCTTTACCAACTAGAGCACTGAAGTGCAAACCCTCAGCGCTAGTTAGCTAGTATGATAAAGAAAATAATAACAAAGTGTAGAAACAAAAAAAAAAGAAAGAGAAGTGTCATGAAGAGAGGCAGGAAAGAGAAAAAGACAATGAAGAGGGACAAAAGAAAGAGGAAAAGAAGGAAAAGGTAGGAAAGAAATAAAAACAGTAGGAAAAAAAGAGGAAAATAAAGAAAAATAAGGCAAGAAGACAAAAGGGAAAAAAAAACAGGATGAAAAAAAAAAAATGAAAAAAAAAAAAATAGCGTCGAAGATGATTCCAACAAGAGACTATTAGGTTAGGTCCTTGCTCTCTCAACGACTACGCAACGCAACACCTCACGCTGATGGCATGTAATTGTTAGCTATTTAAAAGTGATTTGCAACCGGCAAGCTGGCTCACGTGACAAGCAAGTTTTTAAGGGGCGGTTCCCGCTGTAAGCCTACGATCGCACGGCTCTGGAAGGACTAGCTTTTTTCTGGAAAATGAAGTCCAAAATCAAAATTCTAGCACATTAAAGGAACTTACTTCGTGAAATACTGCTGTTTGATGCCGCTTTCAGAGCCTGGCTGGTTCCTACCTTCCAGAAGTGCCTGTTGACAGACAGAGTGACAGAACGAACGAATGACACTAGGACTACTGTAACCCTCTGGGCGCATGCGCACTGAGGGTTAACTTAGCATTCGCAGTGCAAAAGTCAATACCTATTATGTGGATGGAAGGAACTGAGAATTGCATCACAGTAACCAGTGGGACGGAATACACTTGACTTCTGTGTAGTTGAAGGAAATTAATTTTGTATTCAGTGTGCTGACATATACTACACTTGGGTTTTAAGAACTAGAGGTCTAATTTATGCTAAGGACTAGCTCATTGTGAACTCCTTTAATTTATTTCATAAGCACAAGATTTGGGCAAGTCCCTGTTGTTAATTATATGAAATATGGTTAGGTTCGTTAGCTCGCTTGCCAAGTGAGCTACACCACTAGTTATTTAGTTCATCCGGGAAGAACTTAACTTGAAAGAACATTATCTTTTACATTAATTTAGGGATACTTAATTAGTTGAGTATGCATAAACAAGAGATGTCTTATGTACCAGACATATACTGAAATCTTGATTGAATTAAAACCAAAATGTCACGCTCTCTCTATTCAATCACCAGTAATACGTTTTTCTCTGTTTTTACAGCATAATATACATGCATGTATATGAACTGCCATTATACTTACAAGTTGTGTCATCTGAAACGATAAAGGTGTCACATAAACATAAATATTTTCACAATTAATGGCCGTGTAGCGTAAATAAAGGAAATGTTCTGTTCCAGACTCTATTTACACTGAGAGGTACATGCTGAAGCCGACTGACAACACAGGTGGCTATCAATCCACCTCCATCCTCCCTAAAGCCAGCAAGCTGCAAGATGTAGATTACCTGCTTATACACGGTACCGGAGATGGTAAGGGATGTCATGTACATAACTCTCTAGGCTCTGCTGTCATGGTTCTCTTCCTTCCCTTAGATAACGTCCATTACCAACACACGGCACAGCTGGCAGAGGCTCTCACTCAGGCAGACGTGCAGTTCAGGATGCAGGTAAGTAGCAGAAATTACTCTGCAAATTATGTGATGGTTATAAATAGAAACACTAGTCATTGTCTATTCTGCTAATTTTCTTTTCGTGGTTATACCAGCTATTTTATAAAAAATATCATGAAAATTTTGATACTAAAGCAAATTTTGTTGTTGTTTATTTCCTGTCTAACTAAGTGCTATAAATTGAACAAAATGATGCTTTTTTTTTTTTGTTATATTATGTATAATTACTAATTATTACCAGTGCACCCTTCCAAGAAATGAAATCTTTTGCCATTATACTATTCTTATTGTTCTATTTTACACTGACTAGAAAGAGATATTCTTTTTTTTTTTACACAAACAGGACCAGTTTTAATATTAATAGCCTGGTTTACTCCAGAGTAAGAAGGAACCTGAGAAAATGATAACTGTGCAAAATTACTACTCCTTTGCATGACTTCAAGATTAATTTCAACTCACAATTATTATTAATTGCCTTTTTTTTCTTCCACATAGCATGCATATATGTGTGCCATAAATCCCAAGCTTTATTAAATTCCTTCTTGGCTGCTTCATTTCCCATTTAGTAACTTGCACTAGCCATTAATGATGGAGTTGTCCACCAACAGGTTTATACAGATAAGGCACACAGTCTCACTGGTGGAAATACTCGAAGACACCTCTACCAGCTCATAGCAGACTTCTTGTCCGAGTCCTTCAAGACTTGATGCTTTAGACTAGAATGTTTTTTATAGACTCCATCTTGCCATTCATTTGATAATTGGTTTATTTTCACAGTTACATGTTCTGTTTTTATTCACTTGTTCTTCTAATTATAGAATTTGTTTCCATTTTGTACTATTTTGAATTTAAAAATATAATAATATAGTAATCCAATCACTTTATGAAAATGAGGGGTTTGACCTTAAACAAATAGCAACACAAACATTTTTAACACTCTAATACCGAAAAGTGTGCTCTAAAACATATTAAGAGTGCTAAAAATCCCTTGAGGGAAAAGTATAGAAAATAGAACTCAACTTTAATGATGGCTTGCTGGAGGGCGAAGGTAACTCCTATACCTTGGGGAATCGATGGATATAGAGCCTTGACGTCTAGGGTGGCTAGGAGGAGGGAGTCTCTCTTTTCCATCGGGATCGATAGTGCCTCCACTGTTTGGTTAAATCTAGCAGCCATTCGATTGTGACCCAAGCACCTGTTAATGTGAACGACTGTCAGATTCTCTGCAGTTCCCACATGCAGGAGTGCACTTAACATTATGTTTCCAGCATGTACATGTCAAAGTGCAGCAGTCTGCATACGGGCGGGCATTAGGCTTCCTTCACGTTTTCCCCAGCCCCGTTATATCAGACAGGCTACTTTCTGTCCATTCCTGTACCTGGAAGTGGAAAATATCAAGGGAAAATTAAGGTCAGCAGTCATACTAACTCTTTCTTTCTTATGGTAGTAGACTGGAACTCTTTCCACAGCAGTTGAAGAGATGTTACAACTCTTGGCCTTGTTTGCCTGCATTACTGCTTGTCCAATCGATGGAATTTTTGTGGAAACATCTTTCCTGTAATCAGACCTCGAGCAACACTCTCAAACTTGCAGACTGTTAAGTTTTAATTAACAATAGTGGCTGTTAGAACGAGAAAAAATTGCTATTATTATATATATATGTATATATGGGTGTGTACAGTATATATACTGCACGTTTTGAAAACAATACTTGTCAGCTGTAGACTGAAGGAAACAGTTTAGTAATGCTAGCTATATGCTGCAAATATATTGACTACTATATACTCCTTAGAAGCTGCTAGTGGTAATTTAAACATCTCAGGTTAGGTGATCAATGGGAAGATGAAGACTTGGGTATAGGGAATGACAAATGGATTGCTGTTGCAAAAGAAGAGAATGACATAAAACCTTTTTTTTTTTTTTTTTTTTTTTGCAGCTGTAAGACTTTTTATTAAAGAAACTGGTGCGTAAATTTCCTTTTGGTGATAGCCTGATGACGTTTGACTTAGAAATACTTTTGCTAGGAAAACTCAAACCAGACACAGCTTTGTCATTAACAAAACACTTCCCACAGCTTCATATATTTGATTCAGAATCTCATGACAAGCTTAGGGATGAATGTACATATGGACTATATCTTATCACCTTCTGATCTTCCTAAACCTATGTAATACACAGCAGCTGAGGAAACAGAGAAGCCTCGAGTTAGAAGATACTGGTGGGAAGTTGGAAAATTGTTCAATTCAAAGGTGAACCCAGGTTCCCAGTTTTAACTAAGCCCCAGAGAGCTCAACAGTCTTCATTAAGACATTCTACAATAGCTCTCATGACGATAAAGTTTAATAATGAATATTGTTGTTGTTGTAGTTCCGAACTTCCAGACAGTTCATTAAAAAATAATATTGTAAAAAAGCAACTAATTTAGCTGTAAAAAAATATTTATATTATGCAATTAATCATTATCATAAAAGAAACTGTTATCTGTTTGTAGCTGTATACAGTCGAACCTCCGAACAACAGCCATGCATGGGGACGAACCCTTTGGCCTTTGTAGAGAGTTTGACCTTATTTCGGAGTTGTTTTTTTTTTGTTACTATTTTTTTTAAAGAATTTGACAAAATAACTAATGGATTGAGTTTTTTTGGATGATGAATTGATGTAGCTATTAATGTTAGTTTATTGTGGCTTTGTTGTGGGAAAGAAATCATGCAATGTTTTTTGTTTCATGGCTGCAAGTTGTAATGAAGCCAATGAATCCACAGATATGCCAATCTTGGTTGACTCCATTAAGTGACCTCGACTTTCTAGAAATGTTTTGATATCTTCCAAAGCCAAGATGGCATCCTTGTAGGTCTTCACATTTGAAATGGGCAATTGTTCACTATCATCTTCTTCATCTTCGTCACATTCTTCTTCGCCACCTACCTGGCCAAGCTGATGCATGAAGTCTTCTTCCCATGTCAAGCTGTCCAGGTCATTGCATACCGGTAGTGAATCTTCCCCATTGATGTACTCATCTGAGCTGCAGCAGTTAGGCACTACATCATGAATGAGGCTGGTAAGGTCGGCTTCAACATCCACAGCTGAGAATGGGTCATCTTCCTCCATGCTGCAGGAAACAATATCCATCTCTGAATTGAGGATACCAGCTTTCCTGAAACATTTTGAAATTGTCTGAGTTGATACGATTGACCATGCCTGGGCAACCCACCTTATGGCTACTAAAATATTGACCGATTTCACTACCTCAGATGCAGTTTGGCATTCATATTTTTGTTAGCACATATCGCAAAAGTAAGCATTTATAGTGCACCTTGAAATTTTGTATGATGCCAAGGTCAAGTGGCTGCAACTTTGAAGTGGTATTGGCTGGCAAAAAAACTATTTTTATATTACTAAATTTTGACTCGAGAGTGCTAGGGTGGCAACCTGCATTGTCCATCAACAACAAAATCGAACGCTGACTATGAATTAACCTGCTGTTCAACTTAGTTAGAACAGTCTCCATAATATCTCCTGTCATCCATGCCTTCTTCTGATTGAAATAATTGACTGGCAATGCACTCTTATCAGAACACTTTAAACACCTGGGATTAGCTGAAGTCCATATGACAATTGGCTTTTCCTGAATGCCTGCTGCACTGACTAACAATGCCACAGTGATTCTTTGCTTCCTTTTCTTCCCTCCTTTGCACTCCTTTCCTATTCGTCCAAGGCCACTATCAGGTAAAGCTCGCCAAAATACTCCAGTCTCGTCCATATTCCACACATCTTCCTTTGCATAGCCTGTAATTAACTCAGGAAGCCTTTCCTTCCATGAATCCACAGTAACTCCCTGCACATCCCCAGACTCCCCACATATTTTAAAACGTTTGATGTTATATCTGGCTTTCCACTTGCCTAACCAACCATTGGATCCTTTAAAGCTTTCGTTCCCTAATTTCTCAGCAATGACTTTAGCTTTTTCAATAAGCTGGGGACCACCAGGATAAACATGTTTTGAACAAGCTAAAAGGTACACTCGCACAAAGCCTTATTTATGTCTTCATACTCACATGTACGAGAGACTTTAGTGGAATAGATCCTGCTTCCAGAAGCATTAGCTTTAAATAATGCTAAAATAGAATCCTTATTCTTTATAATTTGGGCAACCTGAGTCCTGCCACACTGAAACATTTCCCCTAGTGCACGATGACTGAGGCCCTTGTCATTCTCGTGGGCCTTGATAACCTCCACTTTCTTTTTTAATGGCAGGAAATTTTTCTTCTGCTTCGAAGCCATATTGGTGCAAGCAACGCGGGAGAGCTCACATAAAGCCCACCCCAAGAAGGTGTGACGTGTGCATGGCTGCAAGTCAGGTTGTTGCTAGTGCTGAACTGCAAGTTTTGGAAATAAACTCCTTCATAAGAGGCTATCACGAGTACAGTGACGTATGGGTACCTTTTATAGGGGAAGCACTATTGGTGAAGCCAGAGCCCACAAATGCCAAAGACAATAAAGCAGTAGCAGTTATGAAGGACTCTACAGTTGTAGGTCATGTACCACGCAATCTTGCACCGCGTCTTTTTCACTTCTTAAGAAGAGATGTCAACAAAGCGTTTGCAGTGGTCCAAGGAGAGAGAGTGAACAGAGGCGCCGGTTATGGCCTGGAAGTGCCCTGTATCTACCGCCTGTTCGGCCCACCTGTTTATGTCTGCCGAATGAGAGAACTAGTTAATGAATTATTAATAGAGGGACATCTGTAATGAATGTAAAATTAGTATTAACATTCATTTAGTATTATGTCTTTTATTAAATTGAAGGCACACAAGTCATAAATTAGTAAGGCGTGGCAAGCTAAAATTGAAAGGCTAGGCAAAACGGCAGCATCAATAAGTTGGGTGTGGCTAACTGGCCGTCCCAAGAAGTAAATTTTGTACAAGACATTACGTTTTGGGGCGCACAACTTGGCCGTTGTCCGGAGTAGAGAGTCAACCGTTACTTGGAGTCAAAAAATCCATTACATACATGCAGAAAATACTCCGTTCCCAACGGTCTGACCGTTGTTGAGAGTCTGACCGCTTCTCGGAGTCCCGTTGTAGGGAGGTTCGACTGTACTTTGAAACATTATATAAATTGAATTGACCAGTAATGTTGTATACTTCAATGAAATATATATTTTAATGACTGCTTATTGTTAATAAAACATGGAAGTTAAGGGTAACAATAATAGTTTTGTAAGTTAATAATCTAATATTGTTTCCAGGGGAACCTTTTGAAGTTAAAATGCAGCTGCACCATTAAAGAAAGATAGATCGAAGAGTTCTTATAGTTTTATACAATCATGTCAGATTTGTTTGATAGTCCTGGCGCTCTCAAGAATAAAGATAGGTCAGCTTCTTTACCAAATGAAGTTGTGCAAGAGCTTGTTAGTACATCACCAAATGATGACTGTTTGATGTATCTTGACTTAAAACAGACAGTTTCAAACGAAACCGATTTAAGAAAGGTCCGCTCACTCCCAGCTGCTAGTTCTGATGTACTGCCTTCAACTGAAAACACTTACAGTCAACTCGGTGATGTGACTCCGCATCAGTACGACAGTTGTGTACGATCTAGGATTGTGTATGATAATTCCAATGCCAAAGGGGAAAAAAAATCTTTTAACAACATTCGTAACAAAGACAAAAATAAGTACGTCACTTTGAAGAGGTTTTGGTTACTATGCGTGATTGTTATAATTTTGTGGGTAATTGTTATTCTTACCCTAGTGCCGATGTCTTTCGGCTTTGTCAAGCCAAAATATGACCTAAGGGTACTAATTGGTCAAATATCATCCACTCCAGCAAAGTCCTGTGCAGACATCCTTAAACTTATTCCATATTCTCCCTCCGGTTTTTATTGGATCCGGCTCTCTAACGGTTCTGCAGTTGAGATATTCTGTGATATGGCTCTGAAGTGTGACAATGCCATCAGTGGAGGCTGGATGAAACTCAGGACTAACTCAGATACCAGATATAACCTGGCATGTGGTGTGTGTGCAGATCTGCCATGCAAGCACATTGATTTTAATTCTTTCCGTATTAACCATACTCGTGTATGTGGCAACCTTCAAGAGCAGACAAATAGTTCTGATAATTTACTTTTTCGTCAATACTACCTTTTTTCAGGAAGCACCATTGTCTGGAGTTCACTAAATATTGATGATAAACTTATTATCAACTGCACGGATTCATCTGGGGATATTATAAACTACCCCAGATGCCAACGTCATAGTTTATCGGGTAATCTCAAATATGTCAGTGATGATGACCTAACTCTTTTAGTGTGTGGAGACTCGGTTGTTGCTGTTACAGAAATAGATATTTACATCCAATAAATATTATTTTTTGGACAAGTGGATTAAATTAGCTATTACTGTGACTTGGTTTGTATAATTTGTGGCTTTGTATCATGTGAATAGTCTTATACTTTAAAGCAAACTTTATTTTATTGATAATTTCATTGTGTTTTTGTTTGTAACAGTAAATGTTATTACAA
>WLWD01001820.1_pt1 | contig 56358 bp, 34 predicted proteins | sample 6712731 | NCBI WGS metagenome assembly WLWD01 (sample SAMN12718690, study PRJNA576275) | sponge metagenome | isolation source: marine sponge | host: Mycale hentscheli | place: New Zealand: South Island, Marlborough, Capsize Point | collected 2014-11-01 | reverse complement strand
GTAATTGGTTCAAATTTCATATCATATGTAGAGTTCTGGATTACATTACTGATCCCTAAAGGCACTATAATAATGTATAATCTATATTTTGTTATCAAACACATCAGAAATGATATAACTAGTATACACTTTTTATCCCTCACCAGTCAGTAGTATCATGCATGAATATGCATGTTGCTTTGCTCTTACTAGGCATAGTAACAGTTTTGTTACAGGCATGCTATAGATATATTACAAGTGTGCTACAAAAATATTTCAGGTGTGCTACAGGTATACGACAGGCATGTTACAGTACATGTTATAAGCATCAAGCCTATTACAGGACTATATACATTTAAGTGGTATAACAGTCTTGTCAGCTTACACATGTATTTGTCTGTTAGATGCCTGTAACATGCCTGTTAGAGAAAAAAGTAACTCAGTTTTTAATCTCAAAATTTCTCTCCCTCCCCCCCCCCCCCCCCCCCCCCCCCCCCCCCCCCCCCCCCACCCAAAGAACAATCCTGTGTCAAGCCATACATACAATGTATGGATATTGTTTTTACCAAGAATAACTATGAACATGTAAATTCTAATCACTTACCAAATATTTGTTGGTTATACTTACCAAAAGTTCCCAAGTTACTCTGATCCTAGATAGTCGTAAATCTCTATCATAAATTGGTTCCACTGATGTGATGTTAACAATTCGCAATTCTAATAATAATAATCAACAAATTAATAAGCATCACTTGTATAGAATGGCATACCATTGTAGAATAAATTATTATAGGTGTGAACTCATTTATGCTTAGTAGCAAGGCAAAAACATAGAGAGAAAAACTCTGCTTGGCAACATGAACAAGTTAATTGATAGAGGAAAATGTGCACATATAGTTTTTAGCATCACAGAGCACTGTTACTGAGAAGAAATATCTAATACAGGGAATTTAGAATCACAGTTATGTCAAATTGGAAGAATTTAAAAAATAAAATTGAAAATTGAAGTCATTATAACTTCAATTATGACTCGAGCTTGCTATTTTTTTTCTTCTAATTTTGTTCGGTGGATGTTGTAAGCTATCTATTAATTTTAAGATAAATTTAAATATTGTAATTCACAATACAATAAAATAATTAATTTGTTTATAATGATACCTAAAAACAGCAAGTAATTTAGTAACTAATTTCAAACAAATCTTAGGTTAATTCGTAGCAGTAATCACATAGCTGTTTTTCTTACTACTTCAGACATATTTATATTTTCATTTGTACTACATGCACCGTTTACTTGGATTGTTATTTATTTCCAACTAATGAACTCACCATAGCCTTGTACTACAATATTATTGCTTAACATAGAACCTCTTCCACAACGAATAGACACTCCTCTTAAGTAGCTGAAATTACCAGACAAAGTTGAATCAATATATTCAATGGTAATTAAGCCTGTAGCATTAACAATAGTAATATTAACGTAAGAGTCAAATACGTTAAGAGGAAAATGGTCTGATTGTGTGAATACATATTGTGCTATTGATGATTCATTGATAAACCAATTTAATACAGAAGCAACACTTCGACCAGTACAAGTGAGCTCAATCTCGCCCGGACAAAAAGATCCATTAGAGGTTGGTGACTGAACTTGTAATTCATAACCTGCATTTTCACCAACTGAAATACAAGACAAATTCAGATTATTGAAAGATTGGTTTTTTTTTCACTTATAAATAAAATTAACCACAATGTTGAAATGAAATAAAATTAGATCATATTTTAGCGAGTTGTTTTGTAATTTAACCTATTACTTAGTACAAGGTGAAAGAAAATGCCTGCTTTGTAACTGTGCTCTATTTCATTATACTGGAATGCTTTTTACGCATTATAATATACCTTCTTTCATTTTGGTCAACTATTGTTTCACAATTTTTTTCAGAGCATTCTTTTACTCATTAGATGTATTCTTTATCTTTCACAGGCTTTTTTTTAAATGATACAGAAAAATATTTGGGTTGCTACCGGGAATCAAACCTAGTGGCAGAGCGCTTGTGCATTAAGCAAGTGGTCCTGGGTTCGGTTCCCGGTGACGACCAAATATTTTTTATTCTACACTTTGTGTTTACATGCTTAAGTAACATCTTGAGAATTACTGGGTTAATTTATTCCTATATATTTAAAAGTTATCCACACCAACCATTTCCTCTATTTTGTCAAACCACTAACTTAACTACACCTAGAGTTGATCTTCTATATAATACACAGTTCTTTTAATTGATCAATGAAAGTAGTGGTGTAGGACAGGGGGTGGGGGGATTCCGGGGGCTGGACCCCCCCCCCCCCCATATTTTTGGGTCACATTCTTAAGAAGTCATTTGTTACATGAACACCTTTAAACACAAAATAACACATGCTCTTAGAGCCACACACCCCTATATCGAAGCATCTTCCTACAGAATGACACAATTGTCCATGTAAATTATAAACAGCGTAGAAGTTATTACATCATGAGCATGATTTAAAATAAAGTAATATAAGAATAGGCAGCAATAAATTTGATAGGGTAAAAGCAGTCAAATATCTTAATTTTATATACCTCATCAATGTTTGATTATCATTGGACTAACAATATTAATCGGCGAGCGAGCGAGACACTTACAGGGGTAACACAATTGAAAATTGGGGATGTTTGTCTAGTTTAGAGGTACGTATGTAATTTTGTACTTTGACCCTTGCGTTTTTGTGTTGGTTATGTGGTCGACCCCGTCCCAAATTGCACTAAACAGAATCCTCTGGTTTATTGATCAGTACCCGTATCACCCTAGAAATTGAATTGTTTATCGTTTTTAATTCTTTTGCGGGTGCAGTTAAAACGTGAAAACTTAAGGGACTTCCATTTCTATTTGAGTTAGTGGCGGTGGTAAGTCAATGCGCTCTTTGTCATGGTTATAAGCCGTGCGCAACAGTATTTACTTGAAAATCCATTGTCCACTAGACTACCGCGAAGGTAAGTCTGTGTAGGTGCATGTCCAGTTGTGTCAAAGCATTGTGTGTTACAACCACTACTTAGCTAAATAATATAAAGAAAAAGTTTAAATAACGTGTATTGTTTTGTTGCTGTTTTTTCCCTTCAATTCAAGCAGTTGCAGAGAGTTGTTACTATGGCACTGAAATCCCTTTACCGTGTATGCGAAATTTAAAACTTATTTTCAGTAGCTTCAGTGTTAGAAGTCAAAATCATATAAAAAAATAATGTAGTCTTTAGGTTCGCTCGCCATTTGTGCTCAAGCACATCACTAGTATGACAGTTCATACGTAAAAACAATACAGGGTTTTCAAATATGAGATTATTTGACTAACAGGAAAAAAATTGACTTTCTAATTATCTATAATTTTCATGACAATTTATTTGCTGTATTTACAATTTAAGTTCTTCCTGTTTAGTTCTGATACTGGAAATATCTATATAATAATATAATTGTGTGTCAATAATGATGACTACAATGAGTGATGGAGGGTGTGTTTATTCATGAATAATTCAAGAGCTGAGCAGTGTTGGTAAAGCATTGTCATTGCCTGAATCAGAAAGGCATTTGTTTGATAAGGAAAAAAAGTTCTTACTCATTTTTACTATAGAAGCAATAAAAAGACTACTGAGAAAAATTTAACCTCAATTATAAAGTGTTGGAAAAGCATTGTCATTGCCTGAATCAGAAAGGCATTTGTTTGATAAGGAAAAAAAGTTCTTACTCATTTTCACTATAGAAGCAATAAAAAGACTACTGAGAAAAATTTACCCTCAAATATAAACATACAAGTGAAGGAAAAGCTTAAACAGAATAATAAAAGTATTCATCCAGAGGAAAAAGTAATTCCTTTTGAATATAAACAACATCACTGAAGAAGACTCGTCAGAGTTGAAATGTCATTTTGTGGACAAATATACTAGCTATACTAAACTATATCTACTACTAATTTTAGTTAAATTTTTTTAGTAATAATGGAATCATAAGAAATCAAGAATATTTATTACTGTAGTTTTTGAGAACGTTATTGAAAATGCATCACATCCACACTTATTTGTAGTTATGAAATACTCTGGACCAATTTGGTGTACATCGAATAGATATTATTTTTGCTGCACAAAGTTAAACAAATAATGTCAAATAAAAAGCTTGCAACGAGATTTTTATGCATTATTAAAGAGTTTGGAACTGTGCATTAGACTGAGTTGCATGTAAGCCTTTTCTTTGACGGTGTTTTTGGGGTTTTCGAGCAAACAACAACAACAACAACAGCCATAAGAGGGAGGAGTTATTGATTATAACATTTCTGAACTAATAAAAGCAAGAACAGTCAGCCACTTCTAAAGATGTAGCAGCACCAGCTTCCCACATTAATGATTATTAAGGCTAAGAATCAGAGGCTAAGCTTACATTATGTTATTAGTTAACTAGGTACAATTATAGAGAACAAAAATATAAATAAATTCTGCACACTTGAAGTATGAGAGCTACTCCGAAATTGTGATATTATGGCACCCAAACAAAACTGATCTAAGATTTTTATGCTCCTGTTTTTATATTTTGCAGTTATAATTTTGTTATCTAGAATTAATACTCATAAAATATGAGAAGAAATGAAAATGCTAATTCAATTTCATGTTGTTTGTCAATTTATTTTGCATTATTTAAAACTAAACTTGTAAAACACTGACTTTTATAATAGAATAATATACCAATTACAGTCTAATGTGCCTATTTTTTTCTTTAAAAATGTCCAGAATTTCATTAAAATTAACTTCACTTAAGTCTGGACCTTCAATGGCAATTCTCATAAGGTGAGTCAAGTTTTCATCAGACAAGCGATTCCTTAGCCTGGTCTTTATCATCTTCATGTGACTAAACGATCTTTCGACGGTTGCTGTTCCAACTGGAAGTGCTAGTAAAATTTTGGCCAGATTATAAACTTCTGGGAAAATTTCACTAAAAATTCTCCCCCCCCAAACTGAAAATCCTGTATGAAACCCTCTGTATGATAAATAATTGTTTGATACATGTCCTGGTACATTTGAAATTTTTTTTACCTAAGTGGATAACATGAGGTAAACCAATTTATGGAGTAAATTTATATGTGTTGCTTTGGTAACTAAAAAATATAACTATAATTTTTCATTAGAAGAAGACATTTATTGGCGAGCGAGCATAGCGAGCGAGACTTTTACAGGGGTAGCACATTGAAAATCGGGGATGTTTGTGTATTTTATGTATGGATGTATGTATGTCATTTTGTACTTTGACCCTCAATATTTTTGTGTTCGCTCCACGTTCGACCCCGTCCCAAACTTCACCAAACAGAATCCTCCGGTTTAGCGACCATCACCTAAGAAATTGAATTGTTTACCGCTTTGAATTGTTTTGCGGGTGCAGTTAAAACTCAAAAACTTATGGGAGCTCCATTTCTATTCGAGTTTGTGGCGGTGGTAAGTTTACGCTAAGCCCTACTCAACAGCATTTACTTGAAAATTCATTGTCCACTAGATGAACCATGAATGTAAGTCTTGCGTAGGTATGGTCAGTTGTGTGCAAGTATTGTGCGTTACAACTACTATTAAGAATGTCACAAAGAAAACTTTAAATAATGTGACTTGATTTTGTTGCTTTTTTTTTTTCAATTCAAACAGTTGCGGGGAGCGGTTACTATGGCATTGAAACCCCTTTACCGCATATGTAATTAAAAAACTCGACTTTATTTTAGTAGCTTGAATGTTAGTTGTTAAAATCAATCATTTAAAAATAGTTTAGTTTAAGGCTCGCTCGCCATTTATGCTCAAGCACACCACTAGTCTAACTAGCTAGCTACAAGTAAACCTCACAAGGTACATGTAACTAATACTAAAGTCAATCTTTTCCTGCTAACAAAAACTAAACGTATAGCTAGTATTCTGAAAAAAAAAAAAATCACTATAAAATCTTGCTTACTTTACGTTATAAAAATTGAACAAAAATGAAAGAAATATCACACTTATAGTTATTGAATAATATTAAAACAAGAAGTCTTAACTAACTTTATATTGGTTGCTAAAAATCAACAATTTAAATTACTATATTTTTAATATAAAAACATTATCAAAAACTATAATGTAGAAGTTAAACACAGACTACACAATCTAAATGCACAAAATACAATGAAAACGTAGAACATTTGTTATAACAGTAATGTAAATTCCAAAATATTGTTAACATGTGAAATTAACGGAACTAGTCATGACACTCACCTAACAAAGAACCTATTGCATAGTACTAATGCACTTAATAATACTTACCCATGCTGAAAAGTGCAGTTTTTATAGTTACTAATACTGAATAGCCACAAATTAGTACAGCAGCAACCAATTCATCAGGCAGTATCAAAGTGATTGGCCAGCATGTGAGGCGCTATAACTCAATCATTGTTTGTACGGTATGTCATTTTGTAGTTGAATCTATGTTGCGTAGTGTTCGCGACCACGCCCTATGCTAGCTCAACAAAACAAAGCAAAACAAAAAGTTTGTTTGATGATCCTTACCTGTAGCATTCACTTGTTAATCCGTTTGTCTTCTACATGATCTGAATGTTGCGGGATGCATGTAAATCTTGTAAACTCACCATAGATAATTTTCTATTAGTTGCAGAGGTAGTCATCTTTTGCTACTGCTCCATTTATAGGCATAAACCCTAGTAACAGTGTTGCACTTGAAAATGTGCATAGTTGCCAACCTTCCTGGTTTTTACGGGAAATTCCTGTTTTTTTTTTAGCATTTCCCTGTTCCCACCTGGTTGAAGGACTCCCCCCCCTGGTTTTTGTCTGGACACTGTCAAAACTAATGTTACATAATCTTACCTCAGCACTCTGATTGGTTGATAAAAATACTCAGGCACACTCCTTGGTGGATTATAATAGAACATCCACACTGCACTTAGCTAGCTCAGCAAGCCTGAGCACACTCAGGGGTTAATTAAAATACAACATACACGAGAAGAGCTACCGGTAAGTCACTTCAACGATAATCATAATGATATTCATGGCGGGTATTGTTGGGGTGTGGTCTTTTCATGGTCGTCTTTTTATGAAAGTTGGCAACTATTATGCTGTTGTCAAGTCACGAAGAGAATAAAATGTACGCATTGTGTAGGTATATCCAGTGAACAAGTGTGCTGCTTTGTAGCTTGACTATAGCTACTACTTGTGCTGAAATATATCACTATAAAAGCTAGCTAGTTATGTTATCAAAACATGGAGTTGGTGCAACAACTAGTACTCCTACTATATTACTTACCCTTTACTTCTGGTAATAAAATAGCTATAGTAGTCCACACTAAAACTTTTATATAATACGACGGCATAGTTAAACAACTAGAGCCGCTCTGCCGTAGTGATGTCCATGATTGGGCGGAGATCGACTACGCCCACTAATGGACTGCTATTTAGGTCACCCGGTGTCACAGGACGCGGCCTCCGCCCGGACGGGAGCTCCGGGGGCGTTGTCGTCCTAGGACTGCGCCTCCTCACCGGAACCTGCGTACTAGGATGGATACTCCCCGGTTAGGACGTTAACTCCCCACCCTGCTTTAACTCAAACGTGACAAAGTTACTATTTATTCACCTTAGAGATATAGCTAGTAGATTCATGTCTTGCTACTAGATAGTTAGATTAGCTAATTCTAGTTTGATGAACTTTTAGTGTCAATGTATTTCTTCTTTTTTTCTTTTTTACTTGAAAGTGTCTTCAATCAGTTCAAAATAGCGCAAGCTCCAATCCAACATTCTCACGAGACATAACTCCTGACTATAATTCTTATAGCTAACTACTTCAAGTGAGCCACTTACTCAAGATAATGAAATTCTTATAGGACATTTACACTGAAGCAGACGAGATATATAGCTACACCTATCTAGCTGTTACCAAATAATTGTCAATGTATACAAAAAAAAGTCTTAAATTATTGATTATTCGTAGTCTAATTGCCACTAGACTTGGAGTTCAATATAACATGAACTCAGTGAAGACTTCACCATGAACTATAGTACTGAAATCAAGATATTGAATAACCTCTAGCTAGCTATTTCCAGAAATTGACAAAAATAATAGCTATTTTAGAATAATAATTAAAAAAAACACTATGCAGCCAATGAGAATTGGCTATAGCCATTCTGAATAATTAACAAAAAATGCTTGAGTAATAGTACTACAAGTTTGAGAATAAGTATAGAAAAATACATAATACAGTTGGCCTCAAAAATCATTCCAGTATTAAAGCATGATTGGTTTGCTAAACTGTTTTATAAAAATATAGCCTAAAAATTTGGTATTCCATTTTAGTACAAGAGTTGGGTTTTAGTTAGTCAATGATTATGTTAGCTAGTTTGTACTAAAACTATTATGTCATTGCTAGCTATTATTTTATTAAAGTAATAGCTGACTAAGTGGTTAGAATAGTTTGGAAAAAAGACATTCTGATTATTAAGTTATTTTATAACAAATAGCTAAGTTGTTTTTTTTTATAGCTATGAATTATTTTTGCTTTAGCTATGGCTAGTAGACATTTACCTATAAAGTTAAGATTTTTTTTCACTTAAAACGACTGGAAATTTTAACTTTTGGAATGAACCATGAAGAAAGTTGGACCAAGTAACTATGAGGTGGATATGGGACTCATACAGCTGATCCATCATGATGTTTAGTTTGTATGTGGGTGTGAGTCAGCAAGTTTCACAGCAAACCTCTGCAAATAGCTAGCTAGCTACTTTAGTTATGCTCCAATACAATTATAGATGCAAGTGATAATATATACTTTATTCTTCAAAAAATCATATAAGTATTGTAGTCTGGAGTTTTCGCCTCGTGAGAATGGAGTTCAAAATTAATGAAATAAATTGGTACTAAAAAGTTCATCAAACTCAAGCTAATCGACCATGAGTAAAGCAAAGAATCTACCATACTTCTAAGGTAAATAAAACTGTAAGTTTGCCCAAGTTTGAGTCAAGCAGGGTGGGGAGTTAATGTCCTAACTGAGGAGTGTTCATCCTAGTGCACAAGTTCCAGTGGGGAGGTTCCATCCTAGGACGACAATGCCCCCAAAGCAAACCTCTGCAAATAGCTACTTCAGTTCTGCTCCAATATAATTATTAATTCAAGTAATGACATATAATGTGATAGCCAATTGCAATAAGTTCGTTGTAAGCTATAAACAGTATAAGCTTGTTATAAGGTTTAGAATAGGATAGATTATAGCTATTCAGCTTATGTTCAAATCAAAATATAGGCAGGTTTCTTATAATGGTGCTTATATCATGGATTATTACGAAATTCAAGAGACAATTATGATTTCATTAATTATTATTGTTGTCATTATATAGAATGCATTATATCAAGACTGTAAACAAAAATTGATTTAATTGTTTGAAATAGCTAATACTAAAAGTTAAGTTTCACCACAGTCTCTGCAAGCCAACAGCCATATTCCTGAAAGTGTTTCATATCTAAATATTCAAAGTAAATATTCTGCATGCCAATAAACATAGCATGTGTGAAAGTATACAAAAATACCTTACTACAATATAAACAGATTTAAAACCCATAAGACACGTAAACACATTGTGCAAACAAACACACATGATGAGTATAAATCTAAAAGTGAACACACACATGATGTGTAGAGTCTAACTCTCAGTATTACTTCACACTAGCTAGTGATTACAAATACCAAAAAAAAATTATTATGCTAGTACCAATGTGAATATAATCTATGTTGATATGTAGCTCGCGCAAGTCGATAAGTAACTCGTGCAATGAAATGATAGATATCGATGCTGTCTCCTGAGAAAAGCTAAAGTACAAGAGATACATGCCTCAACAGTAGTGTAACACCTAGCACTCCAGTAAACCACTGAGAATATAGTATAAGGCAAACATACAGTGTGACAATAGGGGGCGTTACAATAAAAGCTTATGATCATAGCTACAGAAGAAAAAAAAATCACTAGTTTTTTCTGGGAAAAAACAATAACAAAGTATAATAATAGGAAATTTTTCTGTTTTTAACAGTCATTATAACTTAACCCAACTAACATGTGCCTTGTTTTTACCTGTCCTGTTTTTTTTTTGTTCGTTTGTTGTTGTTGTTGTTGTATTTTTTAATTTGGTGGTTATTAAATTACACAACCAGTGATGAGGGTTAATATAAAATTTTCCCCTGCATAATAACACATTAGAAAAGAACTCTGTGAATTGCATGCTAATGCTATGTAATGTAAACATCGTCTTCTTCCTGTTCACGCTCAAAGTTAATTTTTTTTGTTGAGAAGTATGTCCAGGTCATACAAAACAAAAAATGATGATAATAAAAACATCATAACATCATCACTGCATACATTGACCATTCACAACAACTATAAGCGAGATTATATCCAAGTAAGTATCATCGACCTTACACTTAGCTTGTAACTATAGAATAAGCAACAGATTGGCACAATGTACAGGAATTAGCAAGCCATTGGGAAGAAATTGGATGGAAAAAAATAAGTTAAGTCCTACTTATTAGCCCCAGCTTCCTTTTCAGTTGCAAGATTATCTTTAAAATGGTAAGACACATCATTAATGTTTTCAAAAATAATAAGGCAATTGTAGTATCATGCTACTAATGCTATGCACCTAAGTAATAAGTACTCAGCCCAACATTCTTCACAACAAAACTATTTCCTGTGCAGTTTGCCTCAGACCTCCAGAAAAGCACAGAGTAGGTAGTTACAGAAAATAGAGTGCAAGTTAAATAATATTTTAGCTCAACTAAACTAATCAATGTATTATATAGCTAGCTATATAAATGTAATAAAGTAAACAAATAAAAAATATTGAATGCTTACTCGCTACTTTAATAACAACACTATTAATTTAAGCTGTCATATTGTTAATAGCATCTTCAATAGTACAGTTTTCAATTTTCGCCTTCACACGAACCATCATCTAAATTTAACATTTAATAGCTGGAATAATTCAATGGCTAATGTTGGCAGTTCAATATCTTACTTCTGGTAGCAATACATCCAATGCATATGCATGTTCTCGTGTATTGCAAAGTAGGAGGTTCAAAGCCAGATATATATTTAGATGCTGTTTCTTCAAAAGAAACTGAGCCGCACTAACATGACTATCACTGAGCCATTTGTTCGATGCCAGTATCATTTTGTCTTCCATAGTGAGTGAAATACCTTCAACTACTATCCTAGTGCTGTCAGCTGTGAATTAAGGGTTCGTCTGGTCCGTGAGATCTGAAACAACAGCAATGCTTCGTAATTTTGTGATGTTGACACATTCTCTACCTGGATGGCAGTAATGACCACACACATAGCCTGCCTTTTTGCAAGAACATTTGTGACTCCCACATCATGTCTTGCATTTACAGCTTCTCTTAGTTTGAGTACTCAATAAATTCGACTGTGAAGAAACATACGACTTTACTTGTGCATCTGATGAAACTACAGAAACAATATTGGTAAATGAAGGATATGGCATTGTCGCTGGTGATTTTGTCAAACTCATAGAATGAGGTAAAAGTGACTTCGTTGATGTATAAACTTGTTCAACATTTGTTGACAATAAAGGTACCACTGAAGCTAGCATTGAGACCTGGAAGGAACCACTGAAGGTAGCGCTGACACTTGTGAAGGTACCACTGACACTTGTGAAGGTATTGCTGAAGGTAGCATTGAGACCTGTGAAGGTACCACTGTAGATAGCACTGACACCTGTGATGGTAAACTATTTGAGTTATGCTGTGGTTGTTGGTTGTTCCTGAATACTACAAGGTGAATAGTATTCTTTCAGGAGTACTCCATTGAACAACTTCTTCAAAATTTTTCCTGTTTTTGATTTTAGCTGGTATTTTCCTTTACCCATATTTTTGTATACAATATAAGGACCCTTCCATGTGGTGTCCATTTTTCCCCCCATTCTATGTGCATGCTTCATATTTTTTAACAAAACACTACTTCCATCAGGATATACCTACATAAAACCGAATAATTAATACTTATACAATACAAAACTGTTATATATACCTTAAATGAATTATGCTTTGCATCATATTGCTTCTTCTGCTTCTCCTGTGCCACTGAGATGTTATCTTTAGCTTTACTGTGACAAAAATCACGTACTTTAACTAAATTTGATATAATCGCATCTATATTCTCAGCCTCTTCAGTGTCACTCAATATTTTTGAAATGCCATTCTCTCCACATTCTTCTTTCTCCATCTCAAATGAAACAGCTTTTCGTGCTTCACGATTATAAACCAGAAAAAAAAGGAGTAAATTTAGTGGATGCATGCTTAGAGATTCTGTAAGCATACAGTGCAGCTGGTGTGTATCCCATTCCTTTTCATTTGAACCCACCACTTTTTTCAGAGTATTTAGAAGAGTTTGGTTAAATCTCTCATCTAATCCATTTGTTTGTGGGTGATATGCACTAGATATACAATGCTGTATATTTGTAGACTTAAAGAGGTAACTGTTTACAGCATTAATAAATTCTCTACCCTGATCAGATTGTATAATTTTAGGCCAGCCATGTCTACAGAAAACATCGAATAAGAAGTCTGCCACACCTTCAGCACATTTAGACTTCAGGGGTGCAGCCTCTGGCCACTTGGAAAAATAATCACTAAGTGTGACTATATATTATTTCCACATTTTGTCTCTGGAAGTGGTCCCACTAAATCAATCCCTACTCTGTCCCATACTCTAGAGACAGGTATTGGATGTAATTCCGGTCATGGTTTCTGAAGCACTTATTAGTATGTTGACACTTATCACAATGTTTACATAACTCCTTGACATCATCATGCATTCCATTCCAGTAAAATTCTTCTGCAATCTACGAATAAAAGCTAGGGGTGATTCTAACATTGCATTGTAGTGAGTGAGTCATCCCAGTTGTAAATCCTAAAATTCAGTTTCCCTAATCTTTAAAGTGTTCTACTATTACATGGTCCTTATCTATTACTCCCCTTTATCCCCATTACATACGTATAGGATACACCATGACATGGAGGTCAAGTTAGGATTTACACAATCATAGACCAAAGGCTCGAAAATAGTGCAAATCCATTACTGACCGAAAGGAGGGGTGCGATAGACTTGTACTATGGCTCTAGGCAATACAAAATGCACTAAAACATTTTTTTATTGGACAGTTTACTTATTCACCTCCAAAGAGGTGGGTATGAAATATATTCACTGCGAATCGAGCAATCTGATTGGATGGTTTGAATGTACCATGGTACAAATATAATATATATATTATATATATATACTTTGTCGATTTGAGTTGAGTCAGCTGCAAGCATGGTAAATGAGGAATGTACTTAGCTGAACCTCTTTGCATGTAAGCTTTCCCAGAGCATCTATCCAATCACAAATGCAACTTACTTTATTGTATGTTTTATCTCTCCCAAAATGCATACCACCCACACCACCATGACACATTTGCAGAATCCTTTTCTTTTCTTTGGAATCAACTACTACTCTTCGCAAGTGTTGAGTGCCAGACTCATGACTCTTAGAAACATAAAGGCACAGATTCTTTGCCAACAGAAGTATATAGAATCATTAAAGTTTTAGTTATATAATTTAGAAAAGATATTCATAGTGTGCACGTGTTAAGTACGTAATGTAAGTGAAATGAAAAGTGTACATACATTTTTGTATTAAAAATTTGATAAACAGATTCACTATCTAATTGCTTCAAAGCATTTCATATAAAAAAAGGCGAAGATTAAACAGTGGCACAAGATTTAGGACTAATTCATTTAGCTATGCATAATAATTAGCAGATAGGAGTGTTATGTACAGACAGGTAAACATAGTTTAAGGAGGAAGTTATATTATGACAACTCCCAATTATTTCTTTTCATGAATTTAAAATCATTAAAGATTAGACTCTGTAATTCAATTCTGGACATTCACATTGTAAATATACTACTAAAAATTAGAAAAATCTATGATGTGGTTTGACATAAGATCACCATTTTAATAAATAATTTGACAATGATAGTCTCTAATTTGACAACGCTTACAACTTATTAATTACTAGAAATGCTTTATCCACTCCTGGATAGTTTCACATGATTCTAAAGACATTTTGACAACACTTGTCACTAACTCATTCTTTATAAATCATTTGAAAACAAAGTCTAGATGAGAAATATCACTGCAGAATTGTTCCGATGCTATTGAAATTAAAGTTCAATCTACATGAATTATACAGAAAAAGTAGCCAAGTTTTAATTGTTTTATGTATGATGGCTAATTTCAGAGGATTTGACAACATAACCAAAATATTTCAAGCAGGAAGCTCAGATTAGTGTACTTCTTACTGTGTAGCGAGAAGATTTGTCTCTTATGTTCCGTTCTTGCTGAGGCCGTCCCTATACTTGTTTTCACTTCTATATAGTAAAATGTCAGAGTATTCCTGACACGAAGCCGTACTCGTGTAGCTAGCGCACCAAGATGCACCGTAGTAGGCAGGGCATAGGTGGAGCTCAGAGCACTTCAGAGAGAGCATGATGGGGAGGCCTTACCCTAGGGGCGGAGCTCTTGTCCTAGGACAGTTACTCCGGGTGGGACTCCCCGTCCTTAGGGCCTCACTTCCGGGGGAGGAATTTTCAATTTATCTTGCTCAGTTATCTCAGTTCTCATTCTCTACCATTGGTTAAGGTTACATAAGTTTCTATCCTACTCTCTTTTTTCTGAACTATCTGAGCTTTTCTTTAACCCCACCTCTCCTATCTTCAGCTCTTCTTCTTAACTCATGGAGTCCCCTTTACCTTTGTCTATCTCTCCTGCTTATGAACTTCCATTTTTAAACCTACACCGCCTTACCTCGCCGATTCCATTCTCTTTTCAGTACAATTAATCGTCTTTAACCTTCTCTTCCGTACTTTTTGAAAACTATGCTGCCTTTCACCTGCTGTTTAGAAATAACCAGCACGTTCTATTTAATGTGACAACACTTTACCTAGCATAAAGTGACAATGCTTTACTGAACCTTACAAAGCTCATGAATTATTCATGAATACACACACTGTCGGTAGTCGTCATTACTGACACACAAGCGTATTATTATATAGATTAAGATTTAGAGGTTTTTTTATGTGACGGTATTATTGTTTTGTACTAGATTTTGAGTTTGAGATGTATTCAATAAACATTAAAATCCATTTTGTAACATGTGTGTTCAAAGTAAATGGGGGTCATAAAAATTTATATAGGAATTTTTTTATTCATATTATATGAATGAATCACATTTAATGTTATCCACTGAGCATCAATGCCTATGTGTACTCACAATTTTCTCTCCTCTTATTGCACAAGTATAAGAGTACAATATGAAAATATTTCACGAGCATGCAGTCTGTTCATGAGCCTAGTAAAATATCTCTATATGTGACCGTCTACAGGAAAACTGGGCACAACGCGGCGTGCGTAAATATCGAGAAAAGATCGATCGATTTCTTAAAAATGTATTGTTTCAAGCCGACGGAAGGGAACGGTTAGGTCTATTATAGTGGGAACGACTTAAGCTACGACGATAAAACTTGGAGAGCTCAATATCTGGACGCCGACAACTCTGTAAGTGCCAAAAAAAAAAATTTTTCAAAGGGTGCCGCGTTGTGAGTGGTTTTCCTGTAGACGGTCACATATTATATTACAATTATGATAAGTAATTTGCTGTACCCTTTTTTTTTTGTCCACACCTTTTTCAATATTTTCATTTGTTTCCCTTGCTGCGCATATAAAATCTATTACTGCAGTAGTGAAATAATTTTAGCACATTTTGAAGGTGAGGTTGATCGATGAAGTTAACATAGAATGATAGATTTCATATTGTGAAAAGAAGAGGAACTAATGCTATTTCTGGGATTATAAAGTACCCCTGCATTGTTCTTCTCATGCTGTCTGCTGTGAGTGCAATAGAAAGCTGGCCATAGTTATAAAATTATAAGCATGACCACATAAACTAAGTGTAATCTGACTTGGAAGTAATTCCATTCCACTAGATACTGGCCACTCAATAGATAAATGAGTAGCATTGCAGTGTGGTGGATTCACTCTGTAATCAGTGTTGTTGTGAATAATAGCTGGTAGAATAGCAAGACAAGATGGAATACAATCTTTGAATAAGGCTGCAAGCCAGAGCTACAAAAGGATTTCTCCATCTGAAAGGGAAAGTATCGAGCCATTAAAGAAAATGAAAGAAATGAAAGTGAAAGATATAAAGAAGGAAGGACTCTTAATTTTCAAGAAAATACAAAAGTTGGTGAGTATGAAAGCGTATTCACAACATTTTGTATGTGTCAAACATTGCAAATTTTATTTAAAGATCATGGTGTCAAATTTAATATTTTGTTTGCGTAATCATGCATTTTCCCACTTGACTTGAAACTGAGCTATTTAAATGCTTAATAACATGCTGAGGTATGGAGAAAAAATATGTTTACTGTGCAAGTGGTATATTTATATAATTTAGTACTTCATACATTCAAACTGTCCAATGAGATTGCTCAGTTCATGGTGAATATATTTCATACCCACGTCCTAGGAGGTGAATAAGTAAATCGTCCAATCAAATGTGCATTTCCTACAGCATAGAGCCGTGGTACAAGTCGGTTGCTCCACTCCTTTCGATCAGTACGGGATTTCCACTATCCTCGGGCCTTTGGCCCTCGGTTGTGTACATACCGTACCACCCTCCACATTGGTGTAACCTAAACTTGTATCGGTCATTTACACATTAAATATTAATTAATTTTGACTTTTTAACACTCCCACGACAAAAAACGGTTTTTAATTACGTACATATGGTAAAGGGGTTTCACTGTCTTAGTAGCAAAAAAAACTGTGTAAAGGCAGCCTATATATATTTGCTACTGTAATGCACAACACTTTCACACTTGCATGTTTACTGAACATACCAGCACAAGACTACTTCTTTCTTAGACTATTGGACAATGGATTTTCAGGTAAGGACCAATACTGTTGCATATGGCATGTAACTATGACGAATAGTGCATAAACTTCCTTTCAAATACAAAATGAACTCTGGTAAGTTTGTGAGTTTTAACTGCACCGCAAAGAATTCAAAGTGGTAAACAATTCAATTTCTTGAATTATACGGGTAAAGATCGAAAAATCAAAGGATTCTGTTTAGTGGCGTATAAGGACAGGATCAATCTCCTAGCAAACACAAAAACACGAGGGTCAAAGTACAAAATGACATGTGTATGTCCAAACAACAATATCCCCAATTTTCAACTGAGTTATCCCTGATAGTGTCTCGCTTGCTCGCCAATTGGGGATATTTTTTTATGTTTATGTTTGAACATACACGATGTCATTTTTGTACTTTGGCCCTGGTGTTTTTGCGTTAGTTCGGTGGTCGACCCCGTCCCAATCTTCACTAAACGAAATCCTCTGGTTTATCGATCATTACCCGTATCATCCTAGAAATTGAATTGTTTACCGTTTTGAATTCTTTTGCGGGTGCAGTTAAAACTTGAAAACTTAAGGGACTTCCATTTCTATTCGAGTTAGTGGCGGTGGTAAGTCAATGCACTCTTTGTCATGGTTATAAGCCGTGCGAAACAGTATTTACTTGAAAATAAATGTCCACTAGATACTGCGAAGGTAAGTCTGTGTAGGTGCATGGGGGGGGCTCCAGTCCGCATTCATGTTAATCGCTGTGTCAAAGCATTGTGTGTTACAACCACTACTTAGCTAAAGAATATCACAAAGAAAACTTTTAAATAACGTGTATTGTTTCGTTGTTGTTTTTTTCCTTCAATTCAAGCAGTTGCAGAGAGTTGTACTATGGCACTGAAATCCCTTTACCCTGTATGCTAAATTTAAAAACTGGACCTTATTTTCAGTAGCTTCAGTGTTAAAAGTCAAAATCATTCTATAAAAATAGTATAGTCTTTAGGCTCGCTCGCCATTTGTGCTCAAGCACATCACTAGTATACATGAATATGTATGGATGGTACATATGCCCCTTAAACCTGTGTTAGAGCCTTTTTTCTCCTAAAAACATGACTTTCTTTTGATACTACGGTATTAAGCAAGTCTTACTTTAAAATTGTGTGATAATTCTTGGGAAACACTTGTTATTCAAGTCACAAAATGTTGCCGCGAGCGACTACTATACCAGACATATAAGTGATACAATCTTTGATCACATGATAATGACAGAATGCCAACTGTTTGCTCACATTGGTTCATTTTGAGTAGTTCATCATAGTGCTGTGGATTTGCACCGCTGGTGCTTGAAATTTTACATACTAGTTATGATTTCTTCACCCTGTTGTATGTGTGCATGTAAATTTCAACATAGGGTGATGTCGGGACAAACCATAAACACTGAATAGTTGAAACAACTGGTATAAATGTGGCCATGAATGGTGAAGTATATTATTTACGATATTGGCGTCACTTGCAAGATTAAATGTGAATGTGGCTCATTCACCAAATTTGGTTGTAGAGTAAACCTAACTCAAAATATGAACATATTGTAGCTATTAACAGGTGACTTATTTTTAATGCTCAGATTGATGAACTGGAAAATTTTGGCTATTCTGCTTTTGCGTGGGGATTTTATAGAGACGATGTGCAGTTTACAAGCACAAAAGATGCGGCATGTTGTTCATCCCACTCAGTGTTGGAGTATCTGCATGCTGTTGTAGTCAACAGTAAGTTTGAGCATATAATGATTTGGATTAAATCATGGTATTGGTAGGTAAGGGACCACCGCCAACAATCAACAAAATTATGGATAACCAACCTTTCAAAGGAAAAGGTATGTAGAAATACAGAATTGGGTACCATAATTGATTTTATTTGCACTTAGTGTGCATGTCCAGCTCCCAAGCTGTGGTTTTCCAAGTTACCATTTAATCACCACAATGAAATCAAGCTTTTATTTATTTTATTATTGTTTTTATTTTATTTTATAATACACCCATATACTCAGTATTTGTTATTCCATTATTATCATTATACTTACCCATAACATCTGTACTGCTGGTTTTTTTAATAATGTATTTCCTACAATGGAAATTCAGCTTTATGTAGTGCTTCCATGGCTACAGCAGGCACAGCAGATATAGACATGTGCACTAAGTTCATTATCTATGTGTGAGCTTGTGTGCATGTTCATTATTTGATAGACAAAGGAGTTTCAGCTGCACCCAGTGGTACCAAGGCTGTTCCTAGGGTAACCAAGCCAGTCTCTATGGCAACAACGAGCACGGCAGGTAATACAGATCATATGAAGTTGGTTGTATGTATGTGTGTTATAATGTACGTTTGTACACTTATTATTTCAGTCAGTGGAGTTTCCGCTGCACCCAGTGGTACCAAGGCTGTTCCTAAGGTAACCAAGCCAGTCTCTATGGCAACGACGAGCACGGCAGGTAATACAGATCATGAAGTTGGTTGTATGTATGTGTGTTATAATGTACGTTTGTACACTTATTATTTCAGTCAGTGGAGTTTCCGCTGCACCCAGTGGTACCAAGGCTGTTCCTAGGGTAACCAAGCCAGTCTCTGTGGCAACGACGAGCGAAGCAGGTAATACAGATCATATGAAGTTGGTTGTATGTATGTGTGTTATAATGTACGTTTGTACACTTATTATTTCAGTCAGTGGAGTTTCAGCTGCACCCAGTGGTACCAAGGCTGTTCCTAGGGTAACAGTGGACATTGCAGGTATTGTATAATAGATATAGTTGGTAATGTATGAAACTTCAGTTATCTGTACTGTTTTAAAGTAATATTTATTATGTATTGCATTGTGTGTGTGTGTGTGTGCGCGTGCATTGACTTCAGCTGAAAGAAATGCATTGGTAGCAGTAGACTTGACTACAGTTGATGAAATGACCTTATTTGAGTGGTTAGTGCTTTATATGTGACTGTGCATGTGTTTATGTTTAGAATGTATATGTTTGTGATCAATGCTTTATACATTTTTAGTGAGTCTTGGTGGTTGAGAGAGTTTAACTTGCTGAAAGAGGACAAAGCTGTTTTGGAAAGTACGGAGTGGTTGAATGACAAAATCATCCAAGCGGCTCAAGATCTTCTCCAGAAAAAATCTGACATGGATGGATTCCAAAATCCACTTCTTGGCTTAAAATTTAAACCAGTAAAGGCAACTTCACCATTTGAAGCAAGTATGCACTTTCTTCAAAGTTGCTACGAAGCAGCTAACATTCAATGTTGTAGATGTAATGAAGCAGAAGAACTCGTACGACTGTGGGCTGTTTGCTATAGCAGTGGCCACTGACATTGTTCATGGTCGGAACCCTGTGAAGTCTATGTGGTCGACACAAGATATGCGACCTCACCTGATGTGCTGTCTGGAAAAGGCCGATATCACTCCTTTTCCTATTAGGGAAGAACGAAAAATCAGATTTGGTCGAAGTGTCAAGAACTTTAGCAGTGTTGATGTGCACTGCACATGTCGAATGCCTTTTGACCAGGGTGAAGATGGTGGCGACATGATACTTTGTAACTTGTGTTCCATTTGGTTCCACAAACAGTGCATATCAGATGATGTTCAATTGGTTATTAAAGATTCGAAATGGTTTTGTATCACGTGTGCATTTCTAATGAAATGAACTAATTTTATCACTTTTATCAATATGATTATAAAACACAATTTAGAATTTATGCTGTTTCAAGCAGGTGATTTGATACGAATCTTGTAAAATATAATGAAAGGTGCATATGCCAATGATTCAAACGCATCCACACACACACAGAGTAGCATATGTACACACAATTATGTACACATGCAGAATGCATGTGTGTACAGATTGATTATGGCACATAGTATGATGCACTTACATGTAGTGACATGCACACGCATTGTGTGACATTCTCGGTTGCACTGCTCGTTAACATAACCGATGAGAAAGGCAATACCACTGTGCTAAAGATTTTCAATCTATTTTTGATTATGCTAGTTGTGGGGGAGATAGCTTGAACGCTGCCACCAGAGTTCCAGTCAATTACTCATACGCCAGGAGGGTGGTCTAATTCCCGCCGCGCAGTACAATTTCTAGATTAGAGTTTTACGTCTAACGAAAATGATATGAGTAACGAGAGCAACGACTAAGAACTGAACTCACACACACGAGGACGAACTACTAGTGGTGTGCTTGAGCACAAATGGCGAGCGAGCTTTAAACTATACTGTTGTTACTCAAACTACTAAAATAAAGTTGAGTTGCTAAATTACGCATATACGGTAAAGGGGATTCAATGCCATAGTAACCACTCCCCTCAACTGTTTGAATTGAAAAAGAAGCAACAAAATCAAGTCACGCTATTTAAAATTTTCTTGTGATATTCTTAATTAGTTGTAACGACAATCTTTCACACAACTGAACATACCACGACGCAAGACTTACCTTCGTGGTTCGTCTATGGACAATGAAATTGTCAATAATGCTGTTTTGAGTATGCCTATAACGTGTGACCATATTGTATAAACTTACCACACTGCCACTAACTCGAATAGAAATGGAGCCCCAGCAACCCGCAACACAATTCAAAGCGGTAAACAATTCAATTTCTAAGGTGATACGGGTAATGGTCGCTAAACCAGAGGATTCTGTTTAGTGAAGTTTGGGACGGGGTCGAACGAGCAACACAAAATACGGAGGGTCAAAGTACAAAATGACATACGTACGTCCAACATATATATAAAAATAATAACAAACACATCCATCCCCGATTTTTCATTTTTACCCCTGTAAGTGTCTCGCTCGCTACGCTCGCTCGCCAATAAATAAACAAACATCCCCGATTTTTTCATTTTTACCCCTGTAAGTGTCTCGCTCGCTACGCTCGCTCGCCAATAAATACAAAAATAAGACCGCACCTACAATTGACACGAAAAGCTCTAAACATCCTGCTCTAGAGCGTTGGGTTCACGCCTAGAGCAGGCACATGCACGCACACCAAAGTTCACAAACATACGTACAATAAATCAACATCATTGTCCTTTCACGCAAGCTACATGATAATGATACACGACAATAATTCAGACACAAAAATGCATTCTCTGTTCCATAAGTTCTTTCTTCTCTTTCTTCTCTTTCTTTACTTCTCTTTCTTTCTTCTCTCTTTACTTGTGAGTGGTGGCCCCACAGGCCCCGCCCCTAAGCCTTTGCCCATCGGGGAAAGCTGATAAAATCCAAGGCCATCCCGAGCAGTTGGTTGGGGAAGATCATCCTCTCCCTCCTCGTTATACATTCGACTAAGTCCATCAGCGTTGTCATGTAACTTGCCAGGACGATACACCAACTTGACATCATACTGTTGAAGTCGTAAAGCAAACCGCATCAGTCGCTTGTTTAAGTGCGAACTGGTGAGAAGGGCCAGACACGCCCTGTGGTCGGTGACGACGGTCACACTGGTACCCAGCAGATAGTGCTCGAAGTGACGGAGCGATTCGACAATGGCCAGTGCCTCCAATTCAGTCACTGTATACCTCGATTCGGCGCCTCGAAGCTGCCTACTGAAAAACGCCACTGGTAGCTCCCGATCACGTGCAACATGGAGACATCCTCCAACACCTCCTCCGGATGCATCACAATACAAAACAAAACAATCTGACTGTGTAGGAATAAAAAGAACAACAGAATCAGACAACAATGACTTCAACTTACAAAAAGAATCCTTCATCTCCCCGGTCCAGACAATCTTGTGTGGAGCTGTCAGGGAGACAGACGGAGAGAGCTTGGCGGAGTGCTCAGCAAATCCTTGTACAAACTCTCGGTAATACCCTATGGTGCCCAAGAAGGCTCTAAGTTGCCTCTTAGTGTTAGGCAGGGGATACTCAGCAATAGCGCTAACTCTAGCTTGAGGAACAGACATGCACCCTTCACCTATGTCATGCCCCAAATACAGCATTGTTTTTCGTCCAAACTCGCATTTAGACAGTTTCACTTTCAGACCGGCATCACTCAGACATGCTAGTACTTTACTCACATCACTCATATGACCATCCCAACTACAACTATACACAATGACATCGTCAATGTAATTCTTACAGATATCTTTTACGGGCTTGAGCACATTCTCAACTATGGATTGAAAAATTGCAGGTGCGTTTTTCAACCCGAATGGCATTCTCAGAAAACGATAAGTACCCATGGGACAAGAAAAAGTGGTGAGTTTGCTACTCTCTGGATCCATACTGACTTGGTGGAATCCAGCTGTGAGATCTAGCTTGGACAGAACATTACAAGGTCCAACCTTGTCCAAAATCTCACGAAGAGACGGCAGCCAAAACCGCCTCAAGGGGGTAATACTATTTAACTCCCTGTAATCTACACACAGTCTTATTGACCCGTCCTTTTTCCTAATAGGAACAATGGGACTAGACCACTCTTCATTCGCAGGCACAATAATTTCAGCCTTAACGAGTTTATTTATTTCTCTCTCGACTGAGCTTTGTATGTGTATGGGGATTTGTCTGGGGGGTATATTCACTACACTACTCCCACCTTTCACGACAATTTCACAACTACCCACTTTGCACAACCCAGGAGAATCACTAAATGCACACTTATGCACCTCTAACAAATTTGCTACATCACTTTCACAATAATCAGGACATTTTTCCTCTCCTAGCAATCTTTTACTAAAACTTCTTTCCATTTCAGAGTTCTCTTCCGCAATTACACTTACTGCAGCTACATAGTTTTTCCTTTCACTGTACATCTTTGTATTATTGATATGCACTAATCGCACATGTTCAGAATCTTTCTTTCTCACTTTATACGTTACGTTTGACACACATTCAATAACTTCATAAGGTCCCTCCCAGGAAGCAATAAGGGATACATGCAACCCGGGAATACGAATCAGGACTAAATCACCAACTTTGTGCACACGGTCAGATTTTCCTTTATTGAAAGACGAGGACCGTTTCTCAATCGTGCTCAACTCAGTAGATGTTGCCATATCATGTAGCAACATAAGCCTGTCCTGAAGACACACAACCCACTCACATATGTCTAATTCAGCACACTTATCCTCAACCCACCCAGCATAAACTAAGTCTAGGGGGCCTACTAAATTTCTGCCAAATACAAGTTCGTGGGGTGAAAACCCAGTGGTTCTGGAAGGTACCTGCCTAACAGCGAATAGAGCCATTGGAAGGAAATCACACCAGTCCACCCCATTTTCAACAGCTTTACTGAGCATGGGCTTGAGCGTGCCGTGAAAACGCTCCAGTATCCCATTAGACTGGGGACGATAAGGGGAGGTATGTAACTGATCCACCCCCAATATCGAACACAACTTATCCACAACTTTCCCCATAAACACTGAGCCACGGTCAGTTAAAATTCTGAGGGGAATGCCTGTCCTAAAAATAATATTGGACATGCCAGAAGCAACTGTTTCTGCTGCAACATTTCTAAGTGGCACTGCATCCGGCCACCTAGACGCTAGGCAAATATATGTAAGGATGAATTTGACCCCACCCCTCGCCTTGGGCAAAGGGCCAACAAGGTCGAATGCTATTGATTCAAAGGGCACAGTGGTGACTGGCCTTTCGATCATTTTTGCCTTCTTATTTCCTGCACTGTTACACTTAAGACATTCTTCACACGAACGGGTGTATCTCACTATGTCACAACCCATCCCAGGCCAAGTGAAACGCCTATTTAAAAGTTTTCTCATACCCTTGACCCCAATGTGTCCAGATTTATCGTGCACCAAGTTTAAAATTTTCTGTCTCCTGCACACAGGCAAAACTAAACGATTCAAAGTATCACCATTGTCATCAATACATTCATGAAAAATCAGGCCATCCTCCCATGCATATCCATTCATGCTACGAGTTGCCAATTCTTTACACTGAGACAAAGTCTCATCCTGGTCCACATCCGCCCTAAGTTTATCCTTCTCGCTTTCCTCCACCACATTAGGACTACCTAAGGATACAGACTCACCAGCGTCTACACTTTCCATTTCCCCTTCATTCCTAGCTGACTCCTCAGCTACTACATCCTCATCCCTATCAGGCTCCTCCCCTGCGGGTTCAGCTGTTAAGGCCGGTACCCCAGGTTTAAAGTGAATAGGTGGGACAACATCAGATTCTAACACAATCTGTTCAGCTTCCCTTTTGGCTGCCTTCTTACTGGCTTCCCGGGTGACTGCCGCAGACAAAGCTGCATTGTTAGGCTCAACAGCGCTGACAAGAGAAGCTTGGTGACGGCGTACTTCCCGGTCACACACAGCCTCTATAAAACTGGTCGCATGACTTTCATCTTCTGGGGGGGCGCTAAGAAACACAAAACTCTGCCTTTCCCCCCTGTTGACTAACAGCTACCACTTGTTCAAACTCACGACCCATGATCTCAAATTTTACTCTTGCTAAGGGTCTACGGATCATCTGGCCATTGGCCATCACCAAATTCTCATGGGTGCCCAGATAATGGCTTTCGTCTACTAAGTCTTGTGAGACCATTGTCAGCACAGCTCCCGAGTCAGGCAAGATCATGCAATACTTCCCGTTGCATTTACCTTTGAACTCAATGAGGGAGTTGCAGTTAGAAGCAACCGCCTGAGTCTTAGGCTGATGCCTTTGGGATTTTCCAGACTTCTCATCAACTTTAACATTGTCAACACGGGACGTTTTATCTACTCTCAATGGGCATTCCGGTGCCTTATGACCGGGGGTGTTACAAACATAGCAAATGACAGGGTGTTGGCTCTCTGGCTTTTTACAGTCAAAGGCTCTATGACCCAGACCATGACATCTAAAACATCTGACACTTTCACCACTACTACTACTATTATTACGGTCATACCTATGTCTACCCCTCTCATGGGAATTTCTCACACCAGTGGTTTTGAGAATAGCAGCTACCTGATACAGGTCTTCATACGTAGTAATATTATGACTATCAAGCAGACATTTTTCTTGTGGGCTCAAAGTGGCACGGAAAATGCCAGCAACTATGGTGTGAGGTAACTGTTGCAAGTTGGTGCAATGTAAGACCAAACGGTCCATCAAATCCCTCAAATGGTTAAACCTACTTACAGGGTCCATCTGTCTATATTCCCTATCAGGGCCAAATAATTTGTCAGTCACCTCCCCTTTTTGCAGTCCCAATTTACTAACTAAAGCAGTTCTCAGTTCATTGTAATCACACGATTTCTCACATACAAACCCTCGGACTAACTTTCTCGCCTTGGGCGTTATTTTCTTTAACAAGATTCTTTTCCACTCTTTCCTGGGGACATTAAGATCACCCAGATCAGCCTCCAAACTGACTACATAAGAATGTATTTCGTCTGTGTCTCTGTAAGACGGGATAGAATTGATTTCTCTTTGGGAATAATCACACAGTTTACGGGAATTTGAATCCAACAAAGACGTTGCTAATGACTTAATCAGAACTTTCATGTCACTATTTGAAATTTCTTCCTCTTCCCCACTCTCTGTCTCAATCTCACTCACTTCTCCTTCCTCTTCTAATTCCCAGTCTCCCACCCTATCTAACATAACAGGACTAACAGACTCCCTTCCCCTCGCTCTACGAGGACTTATAGGGCGTGCACCATCAGAACGGTCACCCCTTTTTCTTTCTAACACCTGGGGTTCAGATATTACACTTGTCCTACTTACACTACGAACTCTTCTGGACATGCTGCGGCTCTTCCGCGAGCCGTCCCTGGACTTACTAGGCTTTCTCTTAACCACACCCGATAATGGGGCTAAGTCATCAGTCACAGTATCGACCTCATCCATGCTCTCAAAAGCTTCAATCTTATCACTGTTATCACCAACTGAGCTCTTACCTACTGAGTAGTACTTAGATTTCGCCTTGCACTCCCTAGCCAGCAGCTTCCTTCCGCCTGTGCTCTCTGACATTCACTTGAGTTCACTCCAGAAAGATCCTGTAACCGAGTCGAATCTGGAATCTGTGAAACACAAATATGCAAAAAGGAAAAAACAATCAGATAAGCACAAAAATAAATTTGGAAACGGCGAAATACAATAAAATAAATGACAACACAACACCAAAGTTTGTAGCCAAATACAGATCCGACAGAGGTTGCCGCGACAAGTTGTAGAGTCTCCAGCCAGAGGTATTAAGCAGTGGAGGGGACCAGTGTGTCTAGGCTTCCCAGTGGAAATAGCTTCCCGATGACGCAGGGCAGAATCGAGACTTCAGTGAGGAGTGGTAGATCCAGACGAAGCACCGCTGCCGCCAGTTGTGGGGGAGATAGCTTGAACGCTGCCACCAGAGTTCCAGTCAATTACTCATACGCCAGGAGGGTGGTCTAATTCCCGCCGCGCAGTACAATTTCTAGACTAGTGATGTGCTTGAGCACAAATGGCGAGCGAGCCTAAAGACTATACTTATTTTATATGAATGATTTTGACTTCTAACACTGAAGCTACTGAAAATAAGGTCGTTTTTAAATTTAGCATACAGTAAAGGGATTTCAGTGCCATAGTAACAACTCCCTGCAACTGCTTGAAAATTGAAGGTAAAAAACAACAACAAAACAATACACGTTATTTAAAAGTTTTCTTTGTGATATTCTTTAGCTAAGTAGTGGTTGTAACACACAATGCTTTGACACAACTGGACATGCACCTACACAGACTTACCTTAGCAGTAGTCTAGTGGACAATGTATTTTCAAGTAAATACTGTTGCGCACGGCTTATAACCATCACAAATAGCGCATTGACTTACCACCGCCACTAACTCGAATAGAAATGGAAGTCCCTTAAGTTTTCAAGTTTGAACTGCACCCGCAAAAGAATTCAAAAAGGTAAACAATTCAATTTCTAGGGTGATACGGGTACTGATCGATAAACCAGAGGATTCTGTTTAGTGCAATTTGGGACGGGGTAGACCACATAACTAACACAAAAACGCGAGGGTCAAAGTACAAAATGCCTTACGTACGTCCATACATATATACAAATAAACAAACATCCCCGATTTTTTCATTTTTACCCCTGTAAGTGTCTCGCTCGCTACGCTCGCTCGCCAATTAGAGTTTTACGTCTAACGAAAATGATATGAGTAACGAGAGCAACGACTAAGAACTGAACTCACACACACGAGGACGAACTATAAATACAAAAATAAGACCACACCTACAATTGACACGAAAAGCTCTAAACATCCTGCTCTAGAGCGTTGGGTTCACGCCTAGAGCAGGCACATGCACGCACACCAAAGTTCACAAACATACGTACAATAAATCAACATCATTGTCCTTTCACGCAAGCTACATGATAATGATACACGACAATAATTCAGACACAAAAATGCATTCTCTGTTCCATAAGTTCTTTCTTCTCTTTCTTCTCTTTCTTTACTTCTCTTTCTTTCTTCTCTCTTTACTTGTGAGTGGTGGCCCCACACTAGTAATGCAAGAAGAGTTGGTTGGTACTTATTCAACTGAGTTAGCAATTGCCCCATTTTAATATCTCATCATATAGTTATAAACACACTATATTAAATGCTAATATCTCATCATATAGTTACAAACACGCCATATTAAATGCTAACATGATTACATTTGAAATGAAATGTATATTCAGTGGAAGATTAGGTTTGGCTCTCTAGCCATTCATTTATCACAGCAAGTATGACTACTTGAGAAGAGTGTTAATCATTATTTTCATCGCAACTGTTGGCAATCATTGACATAACCAACTAGCAGCAATGGGAGGAAGTGATTAGTTCGGACGAATTACAAGAGGGATAAAGAGACATCGGCATATACATATGCTGATCATACAATGTGTGTTACACTATGTGTGTTTGTGTGTCATACTATGTGTGTGTGTTTGTGTGTCACACTATGTGTGTGTGTATGTTTGTGTCGTATTATGTGTGTTAGTGTGCTGTACTATGTGTGTGTGTGTCATACTATGTGTGTGTGTGTCATACTATGTGTGTGTGTGTCATACTATGTGTGTGTGTTTGTGTGTCATACTATTTGTGTGTCGTACTATGTGTGTGTGTTTGTGTCATAGTATGTGTGTGTGTGCTTGTGTGTTGTAGTATGTGTGTGTGTGTTTGTGTCATAGTATATGTGTGTTTGTGTCATAGTATATGTGTGTTTGTGTGATGTACTATGTGTGTGTATGTGTTTGTGTCGTACTATGTGTGTGTGTGTGTGTCATGATATGTGTGTGTGTCATACTAGGTGTGTGTGTGTATGTGTTGTACTAAGTGTGGATATGTCCAGGGCTATATAAACTGCAGCCACTGCTGCCTTGTGCCGTGCATTTGCTGGGATGCAAATTCAAGGCTGTTTCTCATTAAACAGCAATGGTCCAGGTGGGACTTCGGGTGCCCACACCACTTGATGTGAGGAAAGGCCTGTTCTCCTGTGAGTTCCTAGCTTGGCTCCAGGAGCTTAGCTTGCACGGCTCACAGTGCCTGCTTAGTGCACAGGCATCCTGGCTCTGCCAGGTGCACATAACCGCTAGTGATTGATAGAGAATTTGCTTTTTTGTGAGTGTGTGAGTATGTGTGTGTATCATACTGTGTACATTTGTATCATGTACAGTAATCTCAATTCTGAAATCAGTAGTGCATTAGTTTGATAGAAATAGATATATCTCAGTTTTGCTAATGAGTTACACTTGACACAGCTTCGCTGTATAAAACAATGATATCAATCAATATTGTCTTCTTAATTGTCATCATCGTCCTCATCAGTTTTGTCATTATCTTCATCACTGCTACTGCCATCACTATAATCATGATTGTCACAGTTCCAATCACACTCAGTACTTGACAAAAAATTTGAGAAAAGTTTCGAGCATTTCGTGAGTTGAAGCTTTACTTCATTGTTCAATGCTTGCAATCGTGAGACAGCTCCTCGTCCAAATGCAGAATCATGCGAACGATAATCCTTGAGGAGGTTTTCCAACTTCTGCAATTTACTGGAGTGATATTCTAACATGTTCTTCATTTCTGTCTTCAATAAAGCTATCTCTTCAGTGCTTCTCTTCTTTTTCAAATGAGCACTGATGATGTCTTGCTTTTCCTTCGAAAACATTGAATTTGACTGTGTCCTAGAATACAATAGATTTGGATCTAAAGCTTCCTCCATAAGTATTCCTTTTGTTCCTGGCCCATTCTGTGCTTCTAAACAGGAATTATACTGCGGCACTAGACTTTTGATGGTGGCAGTTTCCTTGCTAATCTGAATAGCAAGTTTTTTGGCAATTTTCTGTCCTTCTGCAACATAACAACAAAAATTTTATGATAATAATCATGCATGTAATATTTATGAGCCAAACTGAGTGACTGGCCTAGTGCTTGGTCGCACCTTCCATTTAGCCATTCTTGTGGTTAGGACTTGGAATAATAATAATTTGATTAACCAGATGCATCTGAGGTGTACACATATACAAAGTTTTTACAAACCTGCATATTTTGCTTTCAGCTGTAATAAAAATTGCCTTCTACATGAAGCAGAGCATAAAGCTTGCAGAACCTGCTGCACTCTCTCTGTGGTGAAACACCCTTGAAGTTCCAAGAAATTTTGATCAGATGGTCCCCATCTAGACACGATCTTGTACTTCGCCTCAATGGTTTTTAGCTCTTTGTCAAGCCTTTTAAAAACATTCTTCCATTATTAATTCCTAATACAACGAACAAAATCATACCTTAAAATTTCACTGTAAAAGTCCAGTTTGCTAGAACTTTCTTCCACTTTGAGCAAGGCTTCCCTGTGCAAATATCAATACATACGTAACAGTTAACAATTACTTCACACAACTTGGGAGTGAAAGATAATGAATACTTTATCAATCATTAACTAAACTAAATTACAGAGATACCACAAGGGTGTGCTATAACTAGAATTTTGGTTAATTTACTCTGGCAGGCGAAATTTCACACCAAGGAAACCATATAACGCAATGCAAATGTCTGTTTTGTGCAATACAATTATACGTAGAAGAAATGGAGCTTGATGTAAAAATTAGTTTTAAAAAACGTGTTACTATAGTGATACCTTAATTCAAAGAATGATCGCAGCAGCCCATAGTACTCTAACTTCCATTGAGGCACAACATCTAACAATTGAACACTTAAATGAACATCAAAGTAATTGCTGTACGAACTAACTATGCTTTTCTTCACTCATCATCTGTGATTCTAACTTCAACCATTCTTCTACAATCACCACAGATACTTTGCCACCTGAATAAAGTATTCACTAAATAAAAATTGAGAAGAAAATTGTGTCTTACCTGAAAAATTGGCAGTGAGTTGGTCAAATGTTTCTGTTGCTACCTGCTTGACACCATAAGCCTTCTTCAAACGATGCACTAAACTCGCACCTATATGCAGCATGAATGAAATGCAAAATAGATTTCAAGTTTCTAATAAAGTGTACGTTGGAGTGAGCGAGCATGATCGGCATGATGAAGGAACAAGCAAGCAAGGGACATACATTGGCAGATGACACACACAGAAAACAATTATTACTTCACACATGAGGACAAACATGCATTCAAACTTCATTTGCACATTATCTCATGTAAACACCCCCTTAGACTGAGCTACAGTATATAGTGGACTGACCCAGCTAGTTCAGTTGTGGTTGTTGTTCAGTTGTTATTGTTACAGTTGTGGTTTAAGCCACTCTGCTATTCAGTTCTTCAACGCTTCTAGCCATTAGCACTGGAACTGTACTCCATCACAACACATCTCTTCTTCATTGCATATTTTACTTGAATACTATTAGACTTTCTAATCATTTACTCATCATTGTATTATCATCCTATTTCAATTCAATATATTTCAAAACCTACCCACTTTAATTGTCTGGGGTGTTGTCTAACTTTACTCTAGGCTAGGGATACAGCGGAACATTTGTGCAAGGAATAGACATTCCCAATGCAGTGTTCGGTTCATTCAAGGGTGAGTTGTATTGCTTATACTGAGTAACCAGTTGCTACACTTAATTCTGCACTATAGATGATTCAGTGTATGGACAATAATTATGGAAAAAAGATGAGTTTTTATCAATCTAACTTACTTCCAACCTTAACCCAACAATGTCTTCTTGAGAATAAACACTGCAGTTACTTTCTAATTTGGGTTCTCACTAAGCTATGCATTATCCCATTTTTTAGAAGTAATCACTTTTTAAATAGCCATGCCTGTCATGTTTATTAATTGCACTCATTGAAGAAAAGGAGTGTAGCAGTGGTGGTTACTGAAGGAAATACAAATATACTGCCATTGTAATGAAAGGTGACATTTTTGGGGCACAAATGCTATAGCTTGTGGGTTCATTGCTAACCACAGCTCTAATCATATAAAACAATTTACTCATGTGATCAGAGCCACAGGTAAAACAGATGACTTTCTACTACAACTACTCTACCACCTTGTCAACTTACTGAGTCCATCTTTCTTCTTGCTTGCATAATGTAACAAGGCATGTACAAGCACATCAATGCGATGTGAGGGTCGCATCTCCTTAGTCATTCGACCAAAGCGTCGGAGATACGACCATAATCGCTCCATACCCTCACCATCACTTAGCCCCACACCAGTACACCTCTGGGGGCCAAATAAAATCTAGAATTTAAATATAATATAAAAATATAAGCATTTAAAAAAATGTGGATGTTTCACAACCATGCATCATCTGTTAAGCATTCCATCCATGGAGACAAATAGTAGGATGAAATGTAATAATCACAAGACACTTAGCGAAGTAATGCCTATAAACCAGCCCCTCCCACTAAAATCACCTTACCTGGCATGAAACCTTATGGCCAAAAGAATGGAAAGTTGGAAGACTAAGATGAATTCTTTCAAGTATACCACTATGACTAGAAACCTATATGTTTAAGCATAACTTTACCACTGTGCAACAATCATATGCATCTGTCCATACCATACCTCAAGATGCCTATGTAGCATACAAGCTACATCGTACATTATATACATATCCACTTTGTCCTGGTTCTTCAAGAGAGCTTCTATCACGCATACTGCATAGGACAGCCTGGTAAATGAATATATGAGTCTGCATTCCACTATAGCCACGACTTAGAAATTAACGAACCTTTCCCCATGCTTCAAATTAAAAAAAGTAGCAGGAATCTCATGGCGACATGAAGACCCAAACAAAGCAGTTTCATCCAGAGCATGATACCTGCTTGCACTTCGAAGCATATTTCCAGCCAAAAAATTATGACATTCCTGATAAAAAATGCATAAAATTCGGCTGTGCGAAAATGGAAAGTAAACAACAACAACAACAAACTCACTTGCTGTCTCTCCTTATGATTACTATGACTACTTGCTACATACTCATCTACTTCAGCCTGATCAATGAAACTAAGATGACCGTGGAGAGGTGGACGATAACTATTTCCAGCAGACTTTTTACGTGGTAGACCAAACAGAGCATCAAGAGAATATATTTTTATTCCTTCATTCTGAATAATAAATACAAACATCACTGCATAAAAAAGACATACAAGCACAAGAATGGCACATCGTATCCACTCGATTAAACTCTGCTCTCATTTAGTAGCCTCCCAAATGGAGCTTAATTAAAAAAATAGCCGTTCTCAAATAGTAGTCACAGATGGACCTTACCCATTTTACAAAGGTTATTGGAATCCCTTACCAACTTGCAGTACCTGATGACAATTCAGTTCCTTTTATTTAACTGACATTACTACTATAGTATTTTTGTCCATAGTTTTTGTTGCAGGTGAATGATTGAATGGCTGTAATTTGTGGCATATGATTGAGTGGATACGTTGTGAATAATTAAAGCAAATATTCACCTTATGACATGCGGGACATAAATTGCCAGAATCCAAATGAGGAGAAATATATGATAAATGCTGAATTTCATGTTTAAAATACCTACATAACCAATAATCATGGTGATCAGCACACAATATAGTACATTACGAGTATGATGCAAGAAACACAAGATTTACCGGTACTCTTCAAATGAGTCAATCAAACTTCTGTAAAAATTTTTTTTCTGTAAAAAAAAAAAAAAAAAAAAAAGTAACAAAAGTTACTACTTAGCCATATATGTAACTACCTGCTTCATGGAATGACTACTTAAAATATTTATTGCTGCACAGAAACTCTTCAGGGAAACATGGGACTCCAGTAACAAAGATCGTGCCCAATCCAGAAGAGAGAATGTGAAGACCAATTTAGGATAATGGGGAGTTGCAGGCCAAAGTTGGGCACGTACTAATGACACTGTATACGGCTCACAACCACAGTGAACAAATGCAACAGTATGCTCCCTGCCTGTGCAAAAACAACAACAAAATAACTAAAAAAAACCCAAAAAATAATAACAAAACAATGGTGAACATCCTCAGAAATAAGTGAAGCACAAAAATGTGTGAACCCTCAGCGCTACTATAGCTAGCTATTACAATATAATCTCAGACCAAAAGAATATTTATTGGCAATTCTAATCAGGTATCTTGGAACTCCATTAACTTCCCCAAGCAACCGCGGACCGCAAGAATTAAATTGTTAGCTCACGTGATTATGGTGTGACGATAATGGGTGTCACCCACAAAAGCTGGTAGCTATGCGGAGCTGAAAGCTTTGATTTTCTCAACAATTAGCCTGAAATTAAAAAAAAGTAGCACAATAAATGGTCCTAAATCTTAGTTCTGTGTAAGTTCTTACATAAATAATGGTTAATAGTCAGTAATCTTCAAAATCAGAGCGTGCAGACAGACAAGATGACTACTATATCCCTTTTCTTCAACACTTCGGGCGTCTTTTTAGAATTCGAATTTGATTTTTGAATTTTGACTGCAAAGCAACCGCAAAAAATCCACAAACAAATGGCCAGGCATACAAAGTAGGTAGCTACAGCCTTATAACAAGCCAAATAAGCTTCTAAAAGACTGAAAATAACCGGAACCAGTCCATCTTACAGCAAGTTTTGAGGAGACTCCGAGAAACTAGCCCAGTCGATTGCTCTTGATGTCCTGTAGGTATTCTTTCAAAATGCTGAGGGACTCTCTATAGGCTTCATACTTTCTATTCTGAGTGTTTGAAGTCCATAGGCAATAAATAATTTGGGCGCGACCTGAAAAATCTTGGTCAAAATTTTTTCTTGATCTTTGTTTTCAGACAATTAATACTTAATCTGCCCATAAGGGTTCAATATTTTTTAAAAAGGAAGTACAATGTCTACTTTATGTACAAAAAAGATATGACGGTTTAATTAAAAAACAGATTTAACCTGTTCTCACCCGTATATATGCGATTATGGCATAGGGGTTAAAAAAAAAAAAAAAAAGATAACTGCAAGATTAGATGGATTTGAGTCAGTCAATTAAAATTTGTTGTTGTGGTAGTAATGCATTGCTATATTTAGATCTTTCAGCCTTTCAGCCCTTTGTAATTCTTTCAGTTTTCATTTGTGCTTACTTTTTACATTACTAGAATAAACACAAGGCTACTAGCAGTGGGTTCTTCCTTTAGTACAGCCTTGCTTTTCAACACAGCAACGAAATTATAATCTACTGAACATGCAATTGACCAGCTTATTCCACATACTAAGTTTCCATTAGAACACTCTACCAAAGCATGATTTTCAAACTTACCACGTTCATCAATACACTGTAAAGACACTTCTTTTTTATTGCAACAGTCATGGAACGTTCCATAAATGTACTTTTTTTGACCACAATCCACTGATCTATAATGATATTCCTATAAATAAAATGGAGCAATAATTACGTTAATACAGTTGTAAAAAAGAACATAAGAACAAAAAATAAATTCAAAATGTATGTACATAAAGTATCACTTCACACATTGTTATGGAACATGCAACCCCTTTTATTGCCCACTCCTCTAATCATGTCACAGTTTTTTTTTAAGTTTTAAACTTTTCAGAATTTTGCTAATTAAAGCTATACTAGCTCGCTTGATATTTGTGCTGGAAACAGTGCTATTCTGGATTATTAGCACAAGTAACGCGATTGAAATAGCATGAAATGAAGCCAAGTGCTATTTCAATTGCTTTACGGGTGCTATTGATCCCTAATAGCACAGGTTACCAATGTTAACACTCGCTAATAATAGGTCAGCTTTTTAAAAATCATTTGTACTTGTAGCTACAGTGTATCCTTCACTCACTATCTCTGTATTTAAGGATTAGCTTCCTCTGGAATTTCGTTTTTAATCTATGGCTCCTTTTAATATGTGGAAAAAATTTTCCATCTACTGTAATACGGGTAGAACTTCAGCACTAAAGAGTGACATTATCTCCTACTAGAAACTACTCCAACTGTATGTTTCCAAGGCTAAACCTGCATGCATGTACCTGTTACTGTTTCACTTAAGTTTCCCCGTGCAATTTCAATTGAACAGGGAGTTTTCCCATACATTTTGAATGGTCGATTTATGTGTTGTGCTATTATGTAATGCTATAGGAGACAGGGAAAAAAACATGTACTACTAATCCACTTCCTCTGTAATACTAAGTTTAATATGGTCACATGTGAAGGTATACACACATCATTAGGCATTAATTTTCATTCCCTAGGTAATTAAATAGAATAAAAAGCAATAATAGATAATGCTGATTGATTAAACTGACAGAAATCTTAATGATAAATATTGATTCAATGAGAGCCAGGACTAAAGACGTGAACAGCCAATAATGGCCAAAACATTCAATGATTACATTATACTTGCTAGTTTGCAATCTTAGGCTGGTCATGCATACTAAAATTCATATTTTTTAGATGATAGTTTAGCTCCACATAGCCTTAGTTGCATAATATATGTATACTATAGTCAAACTTCACCTCCCATTTTTCTGCAGCATGAAAAATATTTTTTGTGGTATGTTCATCACCAAAACATTGGATGCAATAATAAGTTCCAGGACCACACTCCTGACAACGAATCAGTGCAGGAACTAAGCAGACAGAACAAATCTGACTAACAGCCATACATTCTGACTCTGTAAATGCTGTCAGTAAACCACTCCTGATTTTGTTCCACCCCAATATGCTTGACTTAGTTTCAAGCTCATGGTGACTTGGCTCAATACCAGCCAGATTTTCTGTCAAGAGAGAGTCTGTCAAGAGAGAGTCTGTCAAGAGAGAGTCTGTCAAGAGAGAGCCACTATCGGAATTGGAAGCCGAGCTCGCAACAACCTCCTGTTTGGCTCCGCTACTACAACCGCGATGAATGACAGTCTTCGAAACTCTTCCAGACGTATGCCGAGTTAATTTATGGCTATCAAGGCTATACTGCCTACGGAAGGACATGGTGAAGAAAAACCCCAGCAGCTAAAAAGGGAACGCAAGTAGTAGTCCCAACCCCTCTCAGAAAGAATCGAATTATTAATTATTCCAGGTTGGGAGTGGACTATTCCAGATTAGCCACTCGCTCCTTCTATGCGGAACTTTTTGATGGAAATAATTACCACCAATGAGCCGTTTTGAATAGGAAACGATTTCCTCAAAAAGTTCCTGAACCGGGTGTAGGTAGTCACACCATAGATAGAAAACGTGAATTCGCATTTTTTTTTTTTGGCCACACTCAACTTTGGTCAATAATAGTCACTCCCACTTTTGTTGAGGATGGTGGGGTGGGTGGGGTGGTTACCGCCTACTAATGGACGGAAATAGGGGGATGTTCCTCTCATGCGTGCGCAGTCTCAGCTCTCTAACCCCGCCCATTGCGTAGAGCGAACTCACTAACCCCGCCCATTGCGTAGAGCGAACTCACTCATCATCCACCAGAACTCATCCACTCGCCAGCGTCAGCACTAGCGGACTTATAGCTGCGCCACATCCTAACTATAGGTGAGCCCTGCTGATCTTTATCTTCATTAGAATTGATCATTCAAAAACTTTTGTTGTATAATTTTGTAGCTACTAGTTCTTTCCCATGATTTCACACAAGCTATGTATATTGTTGAGCTAAGTAGTAGGGTAGTCAAGATATTTTGTTACAGCAGGAAACCAGCAAATAACCAATTTCTTCAATTCTCTTGATTTCACTATTGGCTATCAAGTTAGCTAATAAAACTTCCACCAGCAGAACACAAATTTCTTCAATTCTCTTGATTTCACTATTGGCTATCAAGTTAGCTAATAAAACTTCCACCAGCAGAACACAATGTCAGGCCGACTCAGGTGAGGGAGTGGCTTTAGGACAAGAGACATTGAGGCTACATGGTCTTCACTTGTTTGATTGGAATATTTTTTCCTTGTTTTGTTTTTGTTGTTCGTTAGCTGTCACAATGAGTATATTATTATCTGATATAAGATTTAAAATACATTAAATTCTTAGTGTCAATAGAATGGAAAGAAATCACAAGAGAAAGTTCTCAGAAAATGAGGAAAATAGAGACAGTCAGCTTTCTAGTTTCAAGTATAAGAAGTTGGATCCAGATGCAGGTACATCTTCTGGTGATGCTAACATGCAGTCACATTCTCCTCCAGTCAAGTTGAGCAATGAATCTAAAAAGGTAAGTGAGTAGAGTTTTCCCCCCTATGCCTAGATATGAAGAGTTTCATTTAATACTAGTGATACACTTCAGCACAAATGGTGAGCGAGCTGGTCTAACTGAAATTAAAATTTGAATACTAGCTGCTAATAATTTTTGTTAGTTAAAAATATTTTTTGTTTAGTTTATTGCTATTCTTTAACAACACACAACACTTTTATACATACTTGCACGGACCTGCGTTGTATTCTCTTGTTGACTTGACTATTAAACAAAGGACTTTCAAGGGGTGAGCAATTAAATTTCTGCAAGGATGATATGGGTTAGGATCGATGAACTTTAAGGTTTTCGTTTAATCTGGTCGCCTTTCCAAAGTACACTCCATTCAAAATGCTCTATTGTACCAGATCTCTAGTAGATATTGTATTCTCTTAGTGACTTGACTATTGAACTTTGGACTTTCAAGTAAGAACAAATCTGTTATGTAAGGCGTATAGCTATGACAAACAGCGCATTTGGAAATTAACTTACCACTGCCGCTAAAAAATTAATGAACTCAGCTAACTTTGTAAGACCTAAGCGTGAACGTCTCTCCCATTCTGTCTCGGTAGCTCTTTGCTGTTTTTTTTCCTTTTCATAGCATTATTTCAAAATTTTTTCTCCCGAATTTCTTGCGCCTGCACTAATGTTTACATTTTTAAGTAGCCTCCAAGAATGGACATGCAGTGAACTTTTTGAACTTGCCATATAATATAGTATATATATTATATATATATATATACCAAAATCTCAATTGAGACTCGTTAATGAGAGTCTCATTTCGCTCGCCCAATAAACAAAGTTTTCTCCTTGTACAGTGTATAATACAGCATGTAAATCCTTGACATCCAAGGGTAATGGGACAGCACAATTGGTCTTCAATCTGGGAAATTAAATGTCTATACATGGGAGTCTTCAGGTATGGATTTAGGGGGGCTTGACTGGTGTAGAACGAGCTCCCTTTTTTCAGAAAGAGCCCTTATTTTAACTACTCTATTTCTTACCGATAAAAGTATAATACCGATAACTTTTGTCCGCCGTGGTTTTTCCTCAACTGCCGATAACTGTGACCTTGTAATGAGTGCACTTCTACGTATTGATATGCTGAGTCAGGATTTTTGCTGTTGGTCCTTATAATAATATAGCAAAGCAAGCTCATAGTATGCTGAAGCTGAGCAAGTATAGCGTTAATTATTGACAGAATAGTATTGCATTTAGTGGTAGTTTTAATTTTCTAGGGTTGAATTTGACAATTATGTAAGTATGTATTCTCATTATTAGCTAGAATGTCATTTTAGTTTCATTTTTTCTCATTAAACCAGTTTTCATTTTTTCTCATGAAACCAGTTTTCATTTTTTTGATTAACTTACCTATTTACCCATTTTCACAAAAAATATCTTTGTGAACTTGTTTTGTTCTTAGTTTTAAATTTTCCTTAGTTCATTCTGTCAGTTCTAGACAGATTACCATGCTAATTGTTGTGTGAATGAATATTACAATGTAATCTTGTAGGAAATACAATACATACAACATTTTAGTAGCTATTTACTGTTTCTTGAAAAGAGTCCCCCTTATAAACAATCCTAGATCCGCCCCTGATCTTGGCTCACTGAAGTGGAGCAGTGCAGATTTGGGCTCTGCTTCCAGTGTTTTAATGATTGTTAAAAATATAGAGAAGTTTTAGTTAGAGGAGAATTTATTGTAAGCTTTAGCTTTAATCATATCAAAACCTAGTCTGGCGGAGCCGACCCTTTACCTTCTTTGTTCGTGGGCGGGGGAAGGAAAGGGTCTGGTATCGTTAGCATATACGAGTTGTGCAGGCACAACTATAGTTGCGCCCCAATCAGATTGCAGAGAATTCTGATTACATCATAATAATGATGCATTATGACATCTACGTACACTGTAGCACGGGCGTCCACACCTGTCAAAAGCTTACGCAGTAAATATTTGCTATTTGCTGAGAGATGGCCGAAGTTCAGATCTTACCTGCTTTTGGAAAGAGAAGCAGCAACGGACAATAAAGTCGAAGATGAAGAAGCCATTGAAGATGAAGAAGCCATTGAAGATGAAGAAGCCATTGAAGCTAAAGACTATATAGCATCTATCCAGCTAATAGTCCCGCGCAAAAAAATAGCTCACGCATGCGTGGGAATGACGTAAGAAAAAGTGATGTAATGGAAGTGTCTGCTGCATGCACAACTCGTATATGCTAACGATACCAGACCCTTTCCTTCCCCCGCCCACCAACAAAGAAGGTAAAGGGTCGGCTCCGCCAGACTAATCAAAACCCACCCTACGGGAATGTCAAATCATTCAACGTAAATGAATTATAAAAAAAAAAACGGGCTAACGTCATAATGTGGGTGTGGTACAAAAAAATAAGTATGGAGGTCAAGGACGCTCTACCCAGGGATCTACCAATAGCGCTGCGACGGGCAAGAGAAGTAGTTAATTACAAGGAAGAAAGCTTTATAAAGCTTCCAAAATCTGACCGCATCCAGCAAAAAACTAGGCTGTACCCTGTTACCGTACAAGAGGAGAAGTCTGAGGGAGACAGAGCCATGGTCAAAATACATTACGTTGGATACTCTAGTGAATGGGATGAATGGCGTTATGAAGGAGAACTGGAAAGCTTAAATGAAGAAAATGCAGATACTTCCCCCTACCAGCAAGGTAGTTCTATTATTTCTCCCTACCAGCCATATAGCATTTACAATGCTTTACGTGTGAAAATCAAGTGTGCTCTCAACTGTGGTCAAAAAGTATCACCAATTATTAAGATAAGCATGCCCTTTGACTTAATTCAATTTAATGGTGGACTTAAGACTGTTAGAATTCCTTCAAAGATGGTCTGCAACATTCAGCACTACGGAATAAAACATTACCAGGACCTAGACCCTTTCCTTGGCAGCTTCTGGCATTACAGAGGACTCAACGTCAATGGGGACTATGGTTATGTACAGTTAGATACAGTGAGCTTCTTTTTACGTAAATCCAGAAGCCTGGTTGAATATTTCCCACCTAGCAGTGATAGTCAGCCACCTTCAAAAACTGTTACACACACTGGACACACTTTATCATTTTCTTTTGTATGTAAATATGGCATAGGATCAACATTTGGAAAAGACAAACAAATTTTTGTTTAAAACATAATTATACTATTATATAATACCAAAATTTTGCTGTTAAAATTAATTAAAAAAAAATGAGAATGCATAGTGGGGCAAGTACATTATTTATTGACCAGCAGACTCTCAAAGGTGAAAATATATACAAAATTTTGCATTGTTAATGTATAGTGGGGCAAGTACGTTTGTTGTGACCAGCAGACTTACAAAAACTGCACTTCTGTACTTGTTTGCTTCTCTGGTATTCATATTCCAATTCTTCTATGCGGTTTCTTTTTTCCAGAAGTTGTTTAAGAGCTTCAGATTCTCGATGATTGGTTGAGTGCTGATAGTGGATGGTTGTGATATCATTTAGCTTTTCAAGCTCCTGTTGTGAAAATGTGACTATATTTCCATGCAAGCTAAGGAACTGATGTACATGCATTGCAAATGCATGCATGTAAGGTGTTACATCTTTACTCTGGTATACAGAGGTAAAAAGCTTAACCCAGGCTTTAGCAGATTGTTCAAAATCGACTGCATTGTGACAACTAGAATGTCCAAGTGATGCCATAAGCTTGAAGAAATCATTCCATAACTTTTGCGGTGTCTCTTTATTTTGTAAGTCGGGAAATGCTGCAGGAATATTAATGCCATTAAATAATCTCATTTTCTCAGGGCCAGTCAAATCTCTCCATGTCAACTTTTTTGTTTCTTTGTCGGTAAACCACCTGAATCGAATTTTACAATTGTTTAGCACATCAACATAGGCATCAAGATTTCTTTTGTTTTGATTTGTCGCATCCAAGTAAATTTATCAGAACATCTGCTATCCTCAAAAACAAATGAAGTGAATCAATAAGTACTTGGTGTAGTGGTATAAAAGAATATAATGGTGAATTGCAACAATTAAAGCGATTCTTGTTTGATTTAGCAAGCTTTGCTTTTTCATTAATCTCAGCGATTGTTCTTGCACCCTTTTCTTGATCCAGCAATGACCAAGTCATGCTCATATCCCATCTTTTATCCTTGGGACACTTGCACCAAATACATGCATGATTTGAAGTAGCTGATTCCAAACCACATACAAGAGCTAGAAATTTCCAGTCACCTCCGAGAAAATACTGTAAGTGATAAATATTTCCATCAACACTCACTGAATTTAAATTGCTAGCTTCTTCGATGACATCTTTTAGTGCAGTTGCTAAATCATTATAATTTTCTGATACTTTTAAAATTGCTATTGTATGGTTTCCTTTTGCTGAACAACAGTCTCGATCATCCAAAAGAGTGAAAGCAAAATTTACAACTGTAAAACCTCTAGCAATTTGAGTACCATCTCCAGTAAGTTTAATTCGAATAGTTTCTGGAAGTAGTTTATCGGATGCCTTGTATTGCTTAGCTAGTTGAGATATACAAAAAATCAGCCTGCTCTGTAAACTTTGCTGTACTCCAACAGTTCCACTTGGGGTTTCACAAATTTCAAATTTGGAATTCATTTCATATGCCAGTTTCTTTACTCTGTTAGAACTAGGAAGATTAGACACTACACTGAGCTCATGGAATGCCTCGTTAGATATGCAATATCTATCCTTTATGAAAAGAGCAGACTGGGGACTCACAGGTGTAGGAGAAATATTTTCCTTGCCAGAATAGGTACCATTTGTAACATCCAGTATATCACACTTGTATGTATCCTTATTTTTAAGTTCTACAAAACGTGGTTCGAATCCTTCCTCACAATAACTTAGAGCACCTTGTACTTTTGCTGCAAGCCTTTGTTGGCGATTGTATTGCTGCTGTCTACTACACTGAGGCCATGACTTTAAAGACAATCCCCTCATATTGCTAGAGTGCCAAGTTCTCAGCTGTGCGATGGCTTTTGATTGCTCTTTTGTTGTTTTTTCAAGCTTTTTTACTTCTTTTTCCAGCCTTCTTCTTTTCGTAAGTTCAGTATTTAATTGAGTTTCTGCATTTCGCTCTCTTTTCAATACTTGTAGGTTCACTTCAGTTTCAAGAACTTCGAACTTCCAAGTAGAATCGGGACCATCCTTCCATCTAGCCAATAACTTTTTGCGCTGAATACCTCCAAGCTTAGACAAAGCCTTACCCATTCTCCACAGTTTTGATCTAATTGCATGCCGAATAGGATCTGTTATTTGGATAGGTAATCATAATGCTGAAACAGCTTTATAATCACTCTTTCATAAAGTAATTCAGTAGCTGTAAAGTATTCTGCAGATACATAGGCACTTTTGTCTCCTGACAAATCAAAACAAGGAATTCCAGTTTTTCCTGGGTGTGAAATGCTCCATAAATAATAGCTAAATAGAGAAAAAATATTTAAGTCAATAACTACTTGAATTATGTAACAATTTTTAACATAGGAATCATTTCATTGCTAATCAAACTATTAATACCTACAAAAAAACTTACTTGTTAATCAAGCCCTAGCCATACTATATAGAAGCAAACACACTTAATAAACACCCGTGAAAACTAACTCAACTGTACCGCTACGGGTATAAAAAAAAACAGCTGAAGACTAGCTCTTTTTAGTGCTACCCGTATTGAAAGGGGTTATCCCTTACTTTCGATGATGTAAGCTGTTTATTTGCAGTGTTTTGCTGAGCAAGCACCAAGTCCGTTGAATTTTTAATGAGTGATCCATTAAGTGAGGTGAAGAAAAACGCAAAAAAGCTGTGGTATAGAAGAAAGGTCAATGGTTGAGTTTGGTATCATCATGAAGCACAGGGACTGAAGATTACAAGTAAGTCAGTATTGAGCTACCTCATGCAAAGAAAAAATATATGGTAAGAAAATATCCGAAGAAAATGGTCATAGCTCATACACTTTCTGTGGGATGTAGTTGTTCAAAAACAGTTGGCAATGCTTGTATTTTTGTATGGCAAATTTGACAAAGGTTTTGATATGTTAACCCAAGTGTAGTTCAGCACACTGAAACGTTGAGGTGTTTGGCTGCATAGGCGCTCATGCCTGCAGCTCTCACCACCGTATAATACTACGCCAACAGTATTGTGATATTCTCCAGTATCGATTGAATAATGTATGTGTAGTGGATTACATGTGACATTTGTAACTGCAAATAATAGTAGTCTCATAACTTTGCCAGGTTTCCGAGAATGCTGGAATGCAGTTAATTTCGTTTTTGTGACATCATAGACCTGCGTGATATCTACTGAGCATAAAATCACAAAATAAAGTGCAGCAAGTATAGAGTTGAGTAAATGTGTTCAATGTGTAAGAGTGACATTCAAACTGATCACTTAATAGGTTGTCCTAACATTCCAGGACAATGTCATGAAAACCTGGCGACAGTTACTAGACATTCTCCTTCCCCTTTGCCCCATCCCTTTATGCATGTTTAACGGCTGGTTCACAAGACCAATAATATAATGGAATACTCACGTTTGTGGTGACTGTGGGATTTATAGGGTAGGAACCTTGGGGAAGACTGAAACATTGTTTACTTCATCATCACACTTAACAAAGCACAGAGCATACTTGTTACCAAATACTGAACTACTTCTTTATTGAAAATAACATGTTGACTTGAGCATACTATTAAAAAGGGAAACCAGACAAGTTACATATTCTTTGGTATAAAACGAATAACGATCATTATAATAAATTGCGCTGCTCTAGGGAAAGTGAGGCTAAGGGAGAACATGATGAGGTATTGAAAATAGATACAGAAACAGAACATGGATCTGCACTGTCAGGTACTTATGGAACCCTTAACTACTTAGTTTGTTTCATTGCCGCTTGGCTTTATAACCACAAGCGGTAAGGAGCAAGCTAGTGAGAAGGATGATTTGTACTCTCCTTACATTTAAAGCAAACAGTATTTTAAATGAAAATGTTCTTATAAGGTCCACTGATCTGACATTAGTGTACGTGGTGGGTGGTGAAGGGAGAAAAATTCCAACTAATGTCAAATAGATAAAGTGTTGTTTTTTTTGCCACCCAGTATCTACGAAACTCTTTCTCAGTGAGCCAATAATGTAGCCTAAACGTAGAATAGTGGTGGTGCAACTAATCCTACTAATGAGGCAAGTTCTGCTGATGGAAGTGAAACCAGAACCAGATCACTTCCAAGGTAGATGTATTCCAGAGTCCCTCACCAGCACATTGACATTACCTGCTAACTTAGATTGTACAGAGCTTATATCCATTATGACAATAAGATATAGAATCAGACGATGCATGTAGCAACAAATGATGATAATGAGACCACAGGGCATTTTATTTTTGTGAAGATGTTTGAACACTTTATTCAAATTAATGGAATAATAACTTTAATTTAAGTGATTGTGTGGCACAGATATTGGCACAAAAGAACGGCCATTTTAGTTTTTTTTTGGCATCAATGTAGAATAAATGGTCTGCAATAAGGTTATACAAAATAAGTATCATTGGATGTATGTGTATATAATATATAATGTGTAGTCTCACCCAAAATATGTATAAAACCATTTCCTTTTTTATTTTTCAGAATGGTGATGCTGTCACTAATGGAGTAACACAGGCAAGTGAAGAGAATACCCAGAGGCAAAGTCCAACTTCACGAACAACAACTGTGACAGTTACAGTTGAGACAGAAGGAGACAATGTCAGGTGTACTACAAGGCTGGAGGTGGGAGAGGGTATTATAATAGACTACGACGTCACTGTTTCTGAAACTCCATAATAAAACAGATGCATATATAAATGCTGAATAATTTTTTGATGTTCAGTGACTTTGTACGGAAAACTAAGTCTGAATGTCAAATTTCACATGTAAATGTCCTGTAATTTGTCTTTATTGTAGTAGATGTTTTGATTTCTTTTGAATGACTTATGCAACTCACTATCATTATTTATTAATTTTGAACCAATAATTTGTATGCATGTAATCAAGCGCCAATATTTAATAATAATAGCTAAATACTAAACTCCCTTATTAATATCCTACGTTGTCAAGGAACAACTCTTACCAAAATCAGGATAGAATAATATTCTTTAGAAGTGTTCATAGCATACCAGTTTATACATACAGCACTATGTTTTTGCTTTGATTATAGATTATTGAGCATCACCTCAACAATGCAATATTTATTTTTCACCTTGTGATAAGGACATAATTGCTTGTTGGAATGTGGTAGTTGTGACATATTTATATGTAAGAAAGATCGTAGTCATAATTTGTAGCCACTGTGATAATACTATAGCTACATTGTTGTACACAGTATCATTTGTCATTGCATATCATGTTTTGATAGCTAGATGATGATCAGATGCCATTTGGATTACAGTGTATATCACCTTAACCCCTCACTGTAAAAATAGTGCATATTCCATGTGGTCATATACAAATCTTGCTATATTGTAATCAGTGAACCAATATAATATTTAGTCCAATCAGTAACGACAATAAGAGAAAGAAAAGTGACAATATAATACACATGGTCAGTCCTACTGCACACTGGCTAATCATATAAACTCTGTTTCATGAATTTGTGTTCACTGTAATAGATCACTTTTGACTGTATCAATGCTTACCTGTCACTGGAATGTACATTATCAACGTTTTCAGGCCAGAGCTCTGTGGGCCTTATGTAAAGCCAAAGCCAGGCAAGGACCACTTCGAAGAGAGTGGAGGGAGGGGGAAGAGAGTTTTTTTTTATATACTATAACCCCCCCCCCCTCTCTTGCTAAAAGCTTGACCAGTACTGCCAAAAATGTCAGCATAGCTTGACCAGTACTGCCAAAAATTTCAGCATATCACAAGAGCTACTCAAAATAGAGTGAATAGATAAAATAACATCTGATAAATTAATGGCTGTTTCCCCGAGACCTTTGTATCTCTGCCAACTAGATGCTAACTTAAAAGTTGGTAAGACTGCAACTTATCCAGATTATGATGAATGGAGTCGTTCCTAATCTTTTAATTTAGCAAGTTTGTGGCAACAATGCAAGAGTTGTTCTATCAGGCCCACCTGTCTGGAGCCTGTCTGCTACCTGTCAAATACCCTCCAAATACTACTAAAAATGAGAAATACTATCAGAAGAAAAGCCAGTAAACTTTGTGTGGAAGGAGGACCTGGTAATGATCCGGTAATGATCTATGATCCGGCAACTTAATCCCATGAAACATTTTTTTTTTTGCTATGATATTTTTTAAACATACTCATATTGAGTGAATAATTAGCTAGTAAAAAAAAAACATTCTGTAGGCTAGCTTCTATTATTACCTAGGCAGAAAGAGAAGAAGCAGCTTAGTGGGAGTTGAATGTAGTTGTATTGGGTGGAATGCTTGGAAGAATTGTATGGATGGTATGAAGGTTCTGCAAAAGATGATCTTTAGTTGTCAATGATATTATAAGCACTTTCTAATATCTGACTATGAGAATTGTAGGGGCAAGTTGTACAAGTTTGGCTGCTTTGGTAATGTTTTATATTTTGTTGCAGGGATGGATCTAGCACTAATGACAGAGCGAGGGACCCAAAAATATTTAGCTAGGTCAAGTATTGTACATTCATCCTTACAATTTTTCAAAAACTTGATTGGTAGGGGGGGACGTAGTCTGGTATAGCCGGACCGTATACCAAACCGCTACACAGAGAAAGGGTCTGGTGTCAAACCTGTACACCAATTTGTATCAGATGACTACATTCCTGTGTGACCAATTAAATTGCTGTAGACATATCACATGATCAATTGAGGCTTTAAATGCCTGTGCAACCAGAGCAGGAGCGAATCAATTCGAATTCTTGTGCAGGTTATTGCTAAGCAACTGGACCGACTGCACACTATGAATTTTAAATTGGATTCCACCAGTGCAAGGAGTCTATAGGCCTGATACCAGACCCTTTTCCCCTGCGCAGTGGTTTGATAAAGGGTCTGGCTATGCCAGAGACTAGCCCCCTTGCCCCCCCCCATCCCTCCCCATCCTGAATCCTCCCCTAGGAGGGTCAGATTTCTATTAGAGACGTTCCACTGTATTATTTACCTTGACTTTAACCCCCATGCTTTGATACTTATGCAGGAGCATGTCAAGACCTGTGAGTTCGAGTGCACCCAGTGTGGTCAAAGTCCGGGAAGGAATGGATCAGGTAGAGTTGGTCACTATTATAGTGAATCAGAAGCAGCAAGAGCAGAAGCACAATTCCGAGATAACGAGTCAATAATAGCTGACTACATTATTGAACAACAATAAACAGTACTTGTGGCTCGCAAACTTTTTTTTACATCATTTTGGCTCTAATAATATTTGTATTATTCATATTTCATTTTCAAGCATTTTCCCCCTAATATATTTGTCACTTTACAATAATGTTCTATGAAGATATTTGTGTTGTGTGAAGATTCAGTCATGGAAACAACAAATGATACTGTTAGGGTAGTAACAAGTCTGGGAAGGGGAGAAGACAGAGGTAGAGTTGGTCACTATATAGTGAATCTGAAAAAGCACAGGCAGAAGCACAATTCAGAGACAATGAGACAGCTGCTTCTATAAATGCTGAATACATTATTGATCAATAAACTGGAACAAGGTACATTATTTGAAGTTCTTACTGTGATGATATTACTGATAAAAAAAACTTTACGTAGTGATATTAAGCTACTAATGAAGTGCTTGATGTTCAGAGGTCAAGTCACTATTCACATTTCAGTGATGTAAAAACTATGATGAGAGAAAATTCAGTCATGGAAATAACAAATGATACTGTTAGAATAGTAGCAAGTCTGAGAAGGGGAGAAGACAGAGGTAGAGTTGGTCACTATAATGGGAATCTGAAAAAGCACAAGCAGAAGCACAATTCAGAAACAATGAGACAGCTGCGTCTCTAAATGCTGAATACATTATTGATCAATAAACTGGAACAAGGTACATCATTTGAAGTTCTTAATATCAGCATATGATGTCAGCGTTACCATTACATTCTCCACTCTGCTTATTTGAAATTAGTATTTTTTTACATTTAATACCAGAATCATGATATTGTCACTAATGGAGTCGTGCTAGCAAGTACTCAGAGGCGAAGTCCAACTTCATGTACAATAACTCTTAGCTATGTGCATGCAGGTGGTGTTCTGGGAGATATTGGTAACTCCCCTTTATATTCATAGCCGAAGGGGATGGGAGTTGAATGGTGGTGCACTGTGTAGTTTGCAAACCATAGTGTTATTAAGACACTATATGAATTAAATGCTGCTGCATTATCAGAAGCTTAGCTTGGCAAGCATTTTCATACTAAAATGGGGCTAACATCATCTCAGGCATTTTCATCTTATTTAGTAAAGGAAAATTAACAGTAGATGAGACCAGACCTTGTAAGTAAAAGTATATAACATGGTTTACTGAATGAGGTCTTTGCTGGGCCAATTTACTGGACATCAGTTGTACAATATCAAAATGAGGAGAAACAAACTCACTCCAGTAATTTACGGAGTGTCCTCTCATCTGCAAGTGTTTTCAGAAGACTTTTGAATTGCCCTGCTGCTATGATAATTGGTAGCAATCTGGTTCCAAGAAAGTTTGTTGAAGAATTGTCCAAGTGGTCTGCCATTTATTTTCACATGATTCAATCGGTGATTTCTGACATCAGAAATATTCTTGACTCCTTTAAAAAATTGTGCTTTATGTGGACCTTGTTCTCATCTTCTGTCTTTGAAAATAAAGATAAGGGTCATTTAAGCCATTTTCCAATTGGATTAAAACAACAGCAGTGTCTTCTGGATCATTCAAAGCTGAAATGTGAACATGACTGCCTAGAACTCTGAAATATGAGGGGTGGTATTATTAACCCTCAGCGCGCATGCACGATAATGTTGTAGTAGTCGTCATGTCCTTGTCTGTTACACTCTGATTTGGTTATAGACAAATAACCTTTGATTTAGGTATGAACTTACTCAGGACGAAGATTGAGCACATTGTATTGTGCTACCTTTTTTTAATTTCGGTAACCTGGGTGGTGCCAACAGACAAGGTTTAACTTGGCATCAGTAGGAAGAGAAGCCATCTCCAACAAGCACTGGGTAAGATAGCGTGCATAGTGAAAAAGCAAAAATTCGCTGAAATCTGTTTAGTACTTAGCCATGTATACAATCCTAAACATAATGTTATAAATGGATTCTACACATCCCAAAATCCCATGGAAGAGTCATTTTACTTAATTCGATGACAAGAGGCTGTAGAGCATAATTTAATATTAGCGTCACACAACAAACTGGACTTTGTCCTTAACCGTATCAGCCTTGGCAACAGCCACTGTCATGCTAAACTCTCTCCCTTCAAATGAAAAGGGAACTACAGCAAATTGCAACAACACAGGTTTACCAGACAATCCCTTTACATATACCCAATCTTGCAGTAATTGCAGTTCATACACAAGTTTCCCTGGCACAATCATCACTTCAGCTCCAGTATCTGGAGCAATTGTACAAGTGAAACCATTCACTCCACCTTCCACCCACTTGTATGCTTTGTGTGCATTCTAGCCTGGCTGTCTGTCAGAGTTGTTGCCTCCATCAGATCAGTGGCACACTCCACTTTGGCAGCATTCAAAATTCCTTGTTCCAAAATACCCAAAGTTTCCCTGGTGCTACAGAGCAGCTCCACGCTCCCACACAAAGCCTGAATATGCCTCAACCTAGCAACCAACCACCGTCTCCTTAGCTTTAGAACTCAACTTGTGAATCAAAACTCTCCTCCAATGCCTCTTCTTAACACCCAATCAGTCAATTCTGCCTCCAATATCCTCAGTCATTTCACCATATCAAACCCTCTTTATAACCTGCAATATTGCTCACACTAATCCCACTTCCTTTGCAAACATTTCTCCTGTCACTTTTCCTTTCCTTGTATAGCTGGTTCAGTGCTCTCAGCATGGCTGCATCCCTAGATGTTGTTCCAACTTCCTCACCCTCCTCACTCTCACTCAACTCTAAATCCTCTTCAAGCCCTTTATCCTCAGGCTTGCTCTTTATTATTCATCCTCCCCCAGTCCCACTGGCGGATCACTATCTTCTAAAAAATCAACAGCTTTCTCCATTCCCATAGCTCCTCTGAACTCACTCTCTATGCTCATCCCAACTACAGCAGTCTCCACACTCACCATGCCGTCAGCACTGGGCATGTGTTTTCCCTTTCCTTTCTTCTTCTTCTTGACTGCCATCCTCACAGGGTTTCTATGGACTTTGGATCAGAAGAAGACTCCTGCAAACACAAAATAATAAAGACACTAGCAGAATCAGCTTCCGGTCTTCAGTAACGTTTCTCAATGGCTCAGGGACTTCTTCTCAATAGGAGAACCACCACTAGCCACCAGTTGTGGGAGGTTGGGGCAAGGGTTTAAGTCTGGCCTTCTCTGGATTATGCTGCCACCACAGGATTAAGAGTTCTCTTTCTCTGGGATTCACTGGTTGTAGCTAGTCCCACTGTGACAAGTCCAGATAATTAAGTTTTAATTCAATTACTTGACAACACACAGGTAAGTTACAAGAAATAAAAACTATGATAAACCTGAAACCTGACCTTCTGTCTCTGTCCCTTCCAATATATTATATCTAACTATTGCACAACTCAATAACAACTCAATAACAACTATTGCACAACTAATTAACAGTTCAATTGTCACATTCCAGCTCATCCTCTTCTTGTTATTCTTCACCTTGCTCTTTCCCATCTCTCTCTTTTCTCTTGTTGTTCTCACTTTGCTCTTCTCTTGTTGTCCAGTTCCACATCAACCTCTCCAGAAGAAAACATCATTCTCATAAATAATGGGCTTCACTTGTATGTCAATTTTTCAACACTATTTTATTCTGAAGTTTCAAACAACAATTGAGTTGCATAATTTGATAACCAGGAACATGACAAAAAGTGAAGTATACATGAACATGAGGCGAATTCATCATTTTCTTTGAATACTTCTAGATGTTTTTGTCTCAATTTATCATCACTTGTTCTGCAGAGGTCTCCCATGAATACAATAGCTAGTAATAGTTAAAGTATTTTTTTGATTACATATTGTACATCTTTTTTTCAACATAGAACAAAGGAGAGAAAATATTATTCGGTAACTAAGGACGAAGAATAAGCTTGCCAGCAGCGGTACCATCGGAGGAGTTTTGGATTTTATACTAGAGGTTTCAGAAGCTTGTAGCGGAAAAGAAAATACAATCAGCTTATTAATTGTTATCACATATGGAACTTCCAATATTCTCATAAATGAACTTGTTACCTTTAGGTTACAAAGATACATCACTTTGTTCAGTCATACCTAATTTTGGATGGTTGAGGTTATTACTCAGTGCCAGGAAGTGCTTTAATAATAACATTTCAAAAAGCTACTTATTTGTTCATTTGGCAAGTTTGATGGATATCATCAGGAACAGCTGACCAAGCGCACTGCAGAGTGTGGGGGAACAAGCTTAAGGGTGCTGTGACATAGCAATGCGCACGCACCCGCATGCACCACAAATAACCACCAAAATGCGCTGTGCTCGCAATAGTAAAACGACCGCTAACTTAGCTTGCGCGGGTAATTCAAAGCTTCCCGCCCACCAATTGATAAAACTAACCGAGGCCACGCCCCCGCTATAAGTTGTAAAGAGCGCAGCTGTTTGATATTGTATTTCCTGGCTTACTTTATCAGTATTGTTTCTCCCTAGAGCAGACACTGGCTCCCAGATTGTCTCCAAGCTTTGACAGAATACCTCACTATGACTCCATTATTTTAATTTTTTATTCTTGTGCAAAACTTTTTCCTGATATACATGTATCACTCATGATTTTATTTACAGTATTGTGGTAACCAGTGATAATTTTTATGAATGTATATAATTATAATGATACTTATTTTATATAAAAAAATATTTTGAAATAGCCAGCTAAATATAGATGAATATTTTGTGAAGTAGCTAGCTAATAAGGATGAATAAACAAATGAAGTTGTTGGACATTTAACTTTGATTGATTTTGTAGTCACGTGCATGCTCAATAAAAATGATCAGTCTGGTATGAATTCAAAACTAGTGGTGTCCTTGAGCACAAATGGCGAGCGAGCCTTAAACTACACTATTGTTAAATGATTGATTTTAACAACTAACACTCAAGCTAAAATACCGTCGAGTTTTTAAATTACGTATGCGGTAAAGGGGATTCAATGCCATAGTAACCGCTCCCCGCAACTGTTTGAATTAAAAAAGAAGCAACAAAATCAAATCACGTTATTTAAAGTTTTCTTTGTGACATTCTTGATAATAGTTGTAACGCACAATACTTGCACACAACTGACTATACCTACGCATGACTTACCTTCGTGGTTCGTCTAGTGGACAATGAATTTATTAAGTAAATGCTGTTGAGTAGGGCTTAGCATATTAAATCACCACCGCCACTAACTCGAATAGAAATGGAGCTTCCATAAGTTTTTGAGTTTTAACTGCACCCGCAAAACAATTCAAAGCGGTAAACAATTTAATTTCTAAGGTGATACGAGTAATGGTCACTAAACCGGAGGATTCTGTTTAATGAAGTTTGGGACGGGGTCGAACGCGAAGCGAACACAAATATACGGAGGGTCAAAGTACAAAATGACATACGTACGTCCATATACTAGTGGTGCGCTCGAATAGCGCAAATGCATGGCGAGCGAGCATACTCTTTTTGAATGCCTTCAGAAGACCCACTTTCACCATCTCCAGTAACTAGTGGTGTGCTTGAGCACAAATGGCGAGCGAAAAACAACAACAAAACAATACACGTTATTTACAAGTTTTCTTTGTGATATTCTTTAGCTAAGTAGTGGTTGTAACACACAATGCTTTGACACAACTGGACATGCACCTACACAGACTTACCTTCGCAGTAGTCTAGTGGACAATGTATTTTCAAGTAAATACTGTTGCGCACGGCTTATAACCATGACAAAGAGCGCATTGACTTACCACAGCCACTAACTCGAATAGCAAAACTGCACCCGCAAAAGAATTCAAACGGTAAACAATTCAATTTCTTGGGTGATAGGGTACTGATCGATTAACCAGAGGATTCTGTTTAGTGCAATTTGGGACGGGGGTCGACCACATAACTAACACAAAAACGCGAGGGTCAAAGTACAAAATGACATACGTACAGTAGCGGTCATAAAAAAGTTTCGAATTCCGTACCGTAGAACGGTCAAAAAATCGCCGTTTTCAAATAGATTTTTAACCATCGACGTTCCGTTGAACGGTAGTCGCGTTCCGACGGAACGGCGTTACCGTTTAATAAAACGGTCGTTACCGTTTAATAGCGTGAGGTCGCGATTTACTCAATACACGCGACTACTCTCCGCATTTAATTATAGTTCGCAAATCGCCGTGCCCAGTCATTCTATATCGAGTGTGTGTTTCTTTTGTGAGTAGCTCTCAACTAACATTTCTTGTGGCAATGGTGTTCACTCCCTACAAGAAACAGAGGATTCTTTTCTTTTCTTTTAAAGGGTGCAACTGTGCTAGAATCAAGATGCTTTTGGAGGAGGAAGGGATGGTTGCAAGTGAGCAAGGCATTCGCAAGTTTTTGAAAACCTACAAGCTAACAGGTTAGTATTAAGTAAGCTATTTATAACATTTTAGCTCTTTTTTTTTTTACTATTACAAAAGTTTAATACACTGAAACATAAGTCACATAATCTCTTTACAATCAGTTATCAATATGTCAGTATGAATTTTTAATCCTAGCATTCCATTTGAATTTTCGTTAACTCTTCTCTGCCCCCTCCCCCTCACATTTCACCATAAAAAGTCATATTAATTTTTTTATTCCAATGTATGCATGTAGTTGTAATGTATGATTTGGTTTAAGGATCAATTGCGAGGCGTCCTGGAAGTGGGAGAAGGTCTAAGATAACTCCCGACATACTAGAAATAGTGGAGGCCCAGATGAGACTGGATGATGAAACCTCTGCATATCAATTGCATGGTATATTGATGTCCAAGGGCTACTCGCTGTCAATTCGAACAGTTCTCCGCTGCAGACAATTCCTGGAATGGACATTTCGGTAAATTCACACACATAGCCTTTTGAATATTCCAATATGTATTATGAAATAGCAATTATAACATTCTGATTGCTTTAGTGGAAGTTCATACTGCCAGATGATCCGGGCAGCGAATAAAGTTAAGAGGTTGGATTGGGCTACTGAGTACCTCCACGAAGCAGAGACTGGGTTCAGGGATGTCATCTGGACTGATGAATGCACTGTGCAACTTGAAAGTCACAGAAGATTTTGCTGCCGAAAAATTGGAGAACTACCACGAAACAAGCCAAGGTAATTACACTAAGAAATGAACTAAAGTGTTGTTGTTTTTTTTAATTTGTTAATTAATTTTTTTTTAGAGCCAAGCATCCAGTGAAGGTGCATGTATGGGGGGGGGGGATATCATGTGAGGTGCTACTGCGCTGTGCATATTTGAGGGAATTATGGACAAGTGCCTGTACACTCAAATCTTGGAGAAGACACTTCTTCCATTCATCCATGAAGTATATCCTTTTGGACATCGCTTCATGCAAGATAACGACCCCAAACACACATCCCTTCACACACGAGCATTCCTTCAAGACAATCACATCAACTGGATGCGTA
>WLWD01003597.1_pt1 | contig 56360 bp, 36 predicted proteins | sample 6712731 | NCBI WGS metagenome assembly WLWD01 (sample SAMN12718690, study PRJNA576275) | sponge metagenome | isolation source: marine sponge | host: Mycale hentscheli | place: New Zealand: South Island, Marlborough, Capsize Point | collected 2014-11-01 | reverse complement strand
ACACTAATTATCATTCAGGGTTATCATCACACTACTTCTAGTTTGGGATGGGGGTGATGTGGTGATGGGTAAAAAAAAAAAAAAAAAAAAAAAAAAGAAGTAAATTTGAAGTGAGTAACAGACCACATGCTATAGCAGTTTTAGCATGTACTATTTTCTATTCTTACATATGGTTCCAAAATCTCCATTTAGAAACAAAAACTCTCAGTGTTTGGAGTCTTGTCTGTCACATTTAAATGTTCACTACATTCAAGATCTAGCAAGCTCTGAGTATTGTTAACTAAGCATAAATGTGGTTATAGGAGTGGTCAGTCAAAATATATAGCTATAAGTAAAAATAAACAAGAGTAAGTTTTGAAAGCAGCCACTTTATGTACAGTTGCATGACACCACATAGAGGGAGACAGTTTATTTTATTTATTTATTCATTACATCTTGCACTCACCAGTGAGTGAGTTCACAAGTGTGAGTGAGTAGGAGGGTTGGGTGGTTTAGAACAAGAACATAACAAGTAGCTCTGTAGCAATGAAAGAGAGTGATAAAATGTTTGGTAACTTGAGTAGCACGCTATAAATAACTAGGCATGTATTGTGTGAGTGCAAGATTTAATAAATAAATTAAATTAACTGTCTCTCTCACGGTATGTGGTGTAGGTTCACCACATGTAGTAAAAGCCATTTTGCGAAAATGAACACATTTTGGATATCGCTTTGCAAGTGGAAGTTCCTGTGGCAACTACGTATCAGAAACAAAATCTTACAAATACTTTCACATCTTATCTTACTGCCCCCAACCACTGGGCTACAGTGCCTGCCCTGTAATTAACCCTCAGGGCATGTACGGGGAGGGCTGTAGTAGTCATCTTGTTTGTCGGTCAAGCTCTGATTTTGGAGATCACTAACAATAAATAGTTATTTATGAACTTACTCAGAATGAGGATTTAAGATATTTAATTGTGCTACTTTTTATATTTTGAGCAGATTTTTTGAGAAAATACGAAGCTGTCAGATCCATGAAGGCACCAGATTTTGCAGCCGCCCTTTATCGTCACATGGTATATCACGAGCTAATAATTTCTTGCAATGAGGATTCGCACCTTTGCTGCTTCATAATATGCAGTATCAGAAATCTAAATATTCTTTGGCAGTACCTACAGTAGTAGTAGTTGTACTGCTTCCGTAATTGTCCGCTCATTAGTAATTAAATAATATACGGAGTTTAAGTCCGTTGACTACATTTTCTTATTAAACAAGCATTTTATTAAGACTCAATACAATACAATACAATACAAGCCACAATTCGGATTGAAACTGTATAATTTTACCATTCACTGATGGTAACACAGTAATAATTTACTGAAAGACAGTTTGTTAACTCTGTATACACACACCAAAAATGAAACATACAACACACACACACACACCAGTTATAGGTACCCTTTCCCAAATTCTTATGAGTTTTAATGAACATCAGAACTGACCTTCTGTCAGTTTGACAGAGTCAAAGTGAATTTCTTCATCCTCAGTGTCCTGTGACGGCAGAAAGAGAATGTTGTACTTCTGATATAGAACTGATCCAACTGATGACCACAACACCTTCAATAAAAACCATCATGTATACAGTCACACGCAAGTAATCTGATTGGTCCGTTACGTGAATCTATACAAGTCAATTTATGCCCTGTGGTACTTAGAAATTGAGTAAATCAGATGCTACTTATATGCTCTAAGCTTTACCATTACACTGTTTGTTTCTTTAGGTTTTAGGTGCCACAATGCTAAAAAAACAACAACTAGATTCTGGTATCGTAAATTAGAAACGTGTGCAATCCTCGGCTTTGAGCAGCTATAGATTGAGGCCTCAAATTTATGAGCACGGCAGATTCATGATATCCTGATCTAACTATAGTATGCCTGAGGCAAGAGCTGAACTTAAAACATATGGCTAGATTCATAGGAAAAACATCCTCCCCTAATTGAACAGTTCTAATAGATTACTGTTGATGTAATGTAATGACAGGTGGTTGCAATGCACAGTTCCCTGACTCAATGACATATTTAGGTAAAGGGATCCAAGTTACTTTTTTATGATGACTGAGTCCTTGTTGTTCAGCATACAAAATAATGCATCAGTTACAATCTGTTTACTCCATAGCATAGGATCAATAGATCCACTTCCAGCCTTACCTTTTCCTCCTCCGAAAAACAGGTCACTCCTGGTAAGGCAGCATGCTTCAGCTCAAAACTGGCACTACAGAAAGTAATAATGCCACTATCTAAACCCCTAACAACCCTAGGATAGAGGAGGTCCTGCACCTTTGATAGTCCTGCGCGGCTTCTACTCGAAGACCCCAGCTCTCATTTTCGCAGGCGTGGCATATGGACCTAATAATGCGGGACAATATGGCCGTTCTCTTCACGACAGATTCAGCTTCATCACTTTCATCAACTTCACCACTAACATCAACTTCACCACTAACATCAACTTCACCACTAACAACATCAGCAGTGTTGCCGCTGGCCATCAAATATACGCCCACTCTTAGAGGTGACGACAAACAACATAGTGGTGAGAAGGAGCAGGGAAGTGGTAAAAATACTGAGACCGCCACAACTAACTTTGGGGGAAATTGCAGCACGCGCATGTTCGATCACTCTTGACGACGAGCTTTCTTTTTAACAAAACGACACTGTACCAGTTGGGTTAGAGCGAATCATTGGCAATAGCACTTGTACGGAAAGGGAAAAGGGGAGGAACAGGTGGGGAGGGCAATATTTCTTCTAATCCAAAATTTACTAAATAGCCACAGTGTGGATACAGTTGTAGAGGATGTGAGGAAATCATAAAGTTGTGCGAGTTTTAAAAATATTCATTATAGAATTCTTCCCGTTGAGGTTGCATGAATTTTGCTCTCTATAATAACACAGTTTCCATCTATGCAATCTGCCCTGCATGTCTTTTTTTAATTTATTTCCTTTTGCCCGAGTTGAAAGCTGACACCACATGCTGGGGGTGTAATATATCTTATAAAAGCATCTTGCTAGTAATATATACAATGAATGCTCAGAAGCTTGAAGACAGAAAATAATTCAGTTTGGCCACATAGAAGGAAGTCCTGTTTTCACATGAATACCGACTAAAACAACATAATAATTACAATATGCATCATTTATATGAAATAGGTAAAGGGTGTAATAGTAATATGTACAGACTGGAAAACAGTCCATATGAACAGAGAATATGTCCATAATTTTACTTTAGAGTGTGTTGTTGTAATTTGTTGTTGTTGTTTTGTTCTGCATCATTCAATAGATGACGGCCCACCCATTTCTACCTGAGGAAGATCTAGGTTTTATTTCATTACCTCCAGACCTCTCAACCTAAAAGTGGGCATCGTGTGAGATTAAAGTTAATCTTGGTGTGAGATTTGCTCGTTTGGTGTGACATGCCCTTAACAAGCCATTATAATGACTTCTATTATTATTAATATCAACTAAATAAAACAATATTAAATTTTTAATTTTTTATTATAAAGGACTGCAGCTTTTTTAACCTTTTCAAATAGAGAAAAGTATTGCTATAAAAAATAATTATATTAACATAACATTTGTTATAATGATAAAATTTGTTAATTGGAGCTGCATACTGAGCATTCATTAACACAAGTTTATGTTGTTTTAATGAACAAGATCATGGTTGACTTAACAATGACCTATGATGAAGTAACAAATAAAAATGTTAAAATTCATGGGCAAGTAGCTATACATCATAATAACACAATAAATGTCAAGAATGCATCAGTATGACATTATGTTGCAGTAACATACTTCTATTTTCTGTGTAGAGGGTTGACCTTGCAAATACTTTGTGCCTGAAATAATGAACATAATACTATTATTATATCTGAGGGCAACCTGAACCATTATAATACATGTTACCAGATAAAGCTTGAGAATTGACAATATTGGAGTGAGAATTAGGGGTGTTGGTGTGAGAGCTTGAGATTTGGCTCAAAAGATCGAATCTCACACCAAAAGCTTGGAAGTTGATAGGTCTGCACTTGCTTACATAAGATGGTCAAGGGCTCAGATATTTTAATGCCATAAAGAAAATAGAGTATCTATTGAGTCATATCTTGTGTAGCTATATGCTAATAATCAGTCTAGGCTTATGTGTGTTCATACCACTGTTATGTGTTGCTAAGGTGGTTTAGACAGTCAGTGTGGTCACTTATCACAGTGACTTCTGGGGTCAAAGAAAACAAGACTCCATTGTAGGTAGGAAAGATTGTAATGGTGGTGGAGTCCATATTTAACTCTTTACATCCCAGCCTATAGAATCTAATACAAAGACGGACTAGGACTAAACTTAGTCAATTTTTTTTCCTCGTCAACCCTTCATGCTAACACACTAATTTTTTCCTCTAAGGTAAAGGAATTTACTATATATTTTATTTCAACTGTATGTCAAAATTCTTCAAATTAATTGGGACATAAAGAGTTAAAGCATCTGTGGCGGATAGAGGTAGTCTGGGATAAAATAGTCTGGTGTAGCTTACTCTTTACCAAATCATTATTGGGAAAGTGGTCATACCAAATTTGCACAGCCTAGTCTTCTGTCACGCCCACAAGCACACTCATTCAGCTTAGTCTTCTGCCACACCCAACTGCCTACTACCATAAGCACACTCACCTACTAAGCATGCTCATTCCACCTGTTCCTCTGTTACACCCACCTCCTATCTACTCCTCTGAGCACGCTCATTCAACCCAGTCTTCTCCTCTTTCTCAACATCTACTAACAGAATCCATCTCATAACCTCCTGATGACAGGAAGTCGCTATTGTGTCAGCTGATTTATTCTACTGTGATCACACTAAATGTTATGTGTCAATTATATGCATTATATTTTTGTTTTACATCTGTAATTCCACTAATAGCTAGTAATGGAATACCCCCTGTAGTTGCATGGATTGTAAGGCAACCTCGCTATGTGCAGGAATAGCTCAGTTTTGCTCAGACTTAAAAATATACATAGCTAGCTAAACAGATAAAATGTTTGCATGACATGTGCAAAACTGTTCTACAAATGAAATATATTACAAATATTAGATTTAACATATTGTTGGGTGGGCCTAACCAAAGAGTTAGTCTGCAGAGCTGGTTCTGTATTGCCATGGAGAAATGTTCCCTATGTAACACTGTACTGGGAAATGTTGCTGATCTCGATTTAATGACATGGATGTTGATTTTTGGCTAGCATTATTCACCTTCAAACTTGTGGAAGACTTAAGGTACCATGGCATTTGTAATGGCTGGTAGGCAAAGCAACAACTGTATTTTGTTGCAAAGCAAAACTTGTGATGAAGCAAAACTTATTATAGCTTCCAACTGCAGATCTCTTAAAGAGTCGAGTCCAAGTCGCTACTTATCATTAATAATGGCATCACAAAGGAAGAGCTTTGGCACGACTGTCAGAGAGTTGTGCAAAAGTTTGAGCTGTCTTACATCTCAGGATATTCCGGTCACCTGTTGTTTGTGTTCTCCCCAATTAGCGGGGGGAACTGAACAGGCTGCGCAATGTCAGTCTACCAGACCCTTTTCCTGTGTAGCGCGAGTGGTAAAAAGTTTGGCTACAAGAGACGCAGGAATGACAATAATTAATATATATATATAATATTGTGTCTATGTGTGTTTATACAAGTTTTCATCTGGTATCTGATAATGTCAAACATGTGTTGGTACAAAAAGATAGCAAGATGCTTTACTCTCATATGCAGATTAAAGAGTAACAAGTATAGTGTGATCTTCATATACTAGTATAGCTGACATAAATGATTTGAAAAGTTATTTATACCACTCCCATTTTTGTTGAATTAGTGACCAATACATTATTTTTGAATATTTATTTTGTACCAGACTTGGATTGGTAATGAAAGAAGGAACCGAAAAGGAATGGCTATTAGAGCAGCGAGCAAGTCCAGAAAGCCACCACAAAGATACGAGCTCCTGATTGCTACAATTTATTTGTGCAAGTTTTTTTAAGTCAAAAGGTAGGCCTTAGTTGTTCTATGTATTACATGTTTGATTAAAATAATTCCTAACATTTAGTACAGTTCCCACCTACCGGCACAAGTGCCTTTTAGGCACTCGAGGATGATGTGATGTGAAAACAATTTCCCCCTAAACAAATAGAGCTTAGCTGCAGTGTTCAGAGCATGGCTAATGTATTGTTTTATTATTAGGATGTTTTTAGAACCAAAATTGAGAGGGGTCAAATCAACATTTTAGAAATTTCAGATTATGGTGTCAACAAGTCCTGGTTAGTAAAATCGGGGCAAGCTTATGAACTCATCATTGATGATGTCTTCCTTTTCCTTTTTTATTTTATTTTTTTACCCATCTAACTTAACAAACCAGTACGTAAAGGAGGGGTGGGGCTTCCTAATGAGTTATTGTTTTGACTGTTGATGATTTCCTTATTTTTTTCTTTGCTTTGTTTATGTTGATGCTTTGTGCATATGTATGTATCTAGGTATCACACCCACACCTCCAAATATATGAGAAGCTTCGTTCAGAAGCAGTCGATACAAAGTATTGTAAGTTTTCATTAATAGGGGCGCTGATACCAAACAGGGAAGAAAATGGCTGACATCTATCAAGAAGTAGTGACTAGATGATTGTTTTTAAAGCCATGGTTCTACTTGCTGCATGATAATTTATTTCTTGCAAGAACTTTTTTTTTTTTACTGTGTTGCTATAAGCAGGGTTGTTGTTTTTAAAACATTGTATACAAATAACTTATCCCTGGAATTTGTGATGGTTGTGTTTTATTTTGTAGGCGTACTTGCCTCTGGTTGTTCCCATGATAAAGTTACATTAAGTAAACTCACACACAGCAATTTGCTTGGCTGGCTAACATCAATGAAGGTGTGCCATCCTTCATTACCTTTAGAGAAGGATCTAAAGCAAGTATATGAATACATTGACAGCATAAAATTTGTTGGTGAGTTGGGTTCTTAGCTATTAATATTCTTTTCACATAACCTTTTTTTTTTCCCTTCCTTTTTTCCCCCTCTCTGTATAGCAGTATTTCCTAGTAAAAATACTGTGCCCACTATTCAAGACCATCGATATGCCAAGTCGTTGTCAAACCATGTGAATCCTCAACCAGAAATCAGCAGTATTGTCTACAGTACACTGTCAATTTCGGTAAAGAATGAAGTGTCTCTTCCTCCTGCTCCAAAAGAAACTATTGAGTTTGGTAGCAATGTGAAACTGCTATCGTTTACGTCTGAAGGTAGGCACTGGACTTACCATGGCTGGAACAGTCTTACATGGACATGAGTTACCGACTGGTTATGTGAAAGTAGCCATTGGAAACATTGAGAAAAATATCTCATCATGGCCAGCACTAAAGAGTGATCAATGCATGCTGACGTCAGGATCAATTACAGCGTGGCTGATTAGATGTACTCAATGATCATAACTGGCTTCAACAATTCAACATTTTGATTTTTTTTTTGTTCATTAAAAATTTTTTTTTTTGATTGATGTTTCCCCCTGTATAACCACCATAGTTCCAAATCTATTAGAAGTGCTTATGTGAATATAGGTTCCACTTGTGAATAAACATTTTTGACATTGGTTAGATGAGAAACTAGGGGGGACAGATGGATAGAGATAAAGGGGGCAGTACATGATATGTAATGGGTTTGTCTTTATGCACCTGAAATGTTTGACTTGCCAAGTAATACAAACATGTTCAGAACAACTACTGACTTCTACATGGCATGATGTGGAAAGGATAGTGTGTGGACATTCCAATTCCATCCTGGAGCCATTAATATTTCTCTAAAATTGGGGGAAATGTGGTTTAGTGACGCCTCTCTACAAAGGCCACGTTTAGGGGCAAGTTTTTTGGCCCTTTGTACATTCTTCATGGTTATTACTAAAGCTAAAATTTCCATGATTTAGCTAAGTGAAAGTGCCCAGCTTTTTAAGTAATTTAACTACTAGCTAGCTATAGCTAGTGAAAAGAATTTCTATGTAAAAAAATAAGCCAAACTGAGCTAGTTCTGATTAGCTACAATTCTATAAATAATAGCTATATCAGGTCAATAAAATAATAACTAGCTATGACTAGCTACTAGATAAATACTTGATAAAATCTTTTTAGTAATTAGCGAGCTATAGCTAACTGCTATAACTAACTATATGTTAAAACAACAGGGTTCAATATCTTAATTTCCATATTAGTCGTTATGATGAAGTGTAATTCGCTAAATTCGTAATGAATGCCAAGTCTTAATTTTAATTTAAAGGCTTTTCTTATTATTATTAGTTAAAAGCTAGATAGGGTAGCTAGTTATATATCTTGTTTGCTTCACTGTAGCTAGTGATATGATGAACCTGTTGTACTGGCTCACTTTAAACAATTATTAGCTAGGTAAGAAAATATGTAGTCAGGAGTTTTCGCCTCGTGAGAATGGAGTCTAAAATATTTTGATTAAAGAAATAAACTGGTACTAAAAGTTCATCAAACTCAAGTTTAAGGACAACAACGCCCATTTTTCCTCCCCGCCCACCAATATAGTGAAGGAAAAGGGTCGGCAACACAACACTACAAAAAACTGTCTCCGCACATAAAGGGGCGGGGCACAGGGGAAGATTGGGCGATATTTTTCAATTCAACAATTGTGTGTGGCACCAAGCACTATTGGCTACAAACGAGACTAAACGTACAGACCGTGAGAGATGTCGTCAGTTCACGAAAATCTCGTCAAAGTATTACGTGAAAATGAAAAGAAATTGTCGAGTTGGTGCAAAACCGATCCTGTAGAGCTCTCAAGAAATATGCTCCAGCAATGTATTCTCTTTGACTGCAAGGAATGTGAATTCTTCAAGTCCCTGGACCACAACAGAGTGGACCCACAACTACAGGTCAGGTATCTATTGAGACTGGTTTCTGTGAGGGTCAGTGAAGATGAGAGTGTGTGGGAGAAGTTCATGACACTTCTGGTCAGTATAGGAGAGAGACAAATGTATGACTATCTCTATGAGCTTACCAGTGAGGAAGATATATTTTATGACTGTCTCAGTGAGTTCACCAGTGACAGAGATACTGAATCTAATAGTCATTCTTTAGATTATTGTCTAGATAAAGAAGATGTTAACTGGGTGTTTGAAGTATTGGTGAGAGTGAGCCATAAATGGGAACTTATTGCAGTTGCTTTAAATTTTCTGGAATATGAAAGAACTACTTGTAGAAATAGTGACATTAAGCTAAGTCTATACAATGTCCTCTCTCACTGGCTAGCTAGAGACACCAGTACTCCTCCAGGAGTTACTATGAACACACTACTAACAGCACTGAGGAGTGAAACAGTAGGAGAAGGCCAAGTAGCTCAAGAACTAGAAGACAAATACAAACATAAACACAGTTTTTCCATGCACAATTCAAAAGTTTCTACCAATAATTTCTCTCTAACAAACAAGAGTTATGATGTAGAAGTAGAAGATGGGAAGTCCACACTCCTTCAGGTTCAGGTTAGTCCCAAAGAGTCCGTGAGCTACCAGTGGAAGAAAGATGGCCAACCTTTAGCCAATAGCTGCACTTATTATGGAGTCAATGAAGACATGCTAGTTGTTAGCCATGCCAGTCAGGGAACAGAAGGAGAATACACTTGTAGTGTGAGCTATAGAGGGAGTGAGAAGTGCAGCAACAAGATCACCTTAACTGTACTCTATTCTCTAGCTAAGAAACGACTCTTAGACTTGTACTCCAGACAAAGAGAAGTACCACCAGACTCATGGCCTCCAGTAGGTACCAAGTCTTTTATTAATTTAACTGTAGTTCAGTCTGGTAAAAAACGGATAAATAAAGGTTTTGGAGAGACAGATCATGAAAACAAAATGGACTATAGTGAAGTCTTTGGGGAAAATATTACTGGAGCATTACTAGCTACAGAAGGTCGTCCAGGTAGTGGGAAGACTACACTTGTTCATAAAATAGTTAGAGATTGGAGTAAAGGACATGCACTCAGAAATGTAAACCTAGTGTTTCATGTAACTCTTCGAATAATCAATCGCAATACAACACAAGAAACTTTGTCTTGGATACTCAAAGGTTTCTATCGCAGTGAGGAGGAATTAAAGAAGGTTTGTGAAGAAATAGAAGCAGCTAATGGAGAGGGAGTGTGTTTCATAATAGACGGGCTAGACGAGTATCATCCTCAAGATAGAGACAACTCTCTCATTTATCAGCTACTAGACAAGACTTTCCTTCCTCTAGCTATGGTCATTGTAATGTCTCGTCCAGTAGCCATAGTAACTCTACGAAAAGAAGTTATAACACACAATGTAGAAGTATTAGGATTTAACAAAGAACAAATTCTAGAATATATTGACAGCTTTCCTTTTGATAGTTCATCTTGTGACTCAAGTGTAGCCACTACATACCCAGCTAAGTTAAAGGAATATTTGTACAGTCATCCTAATGTGTTTAACATGTGCTACTTACCAATCCATGTAGCTATGATTTGCTTTTTGTTTAATTATCATAAAGGGAATATTCCAAACACACAAACTAAAATTTACCAAGAATTTACACGTTCCACAATACTACGTCATATTAGACGTCACAACTCTCACGCACAAGTTCATTCACTAGAAAAGTTAACAGGTAGCATTAAGGAACACTTTGATAAACTCTGTCATTTAGCCTATATTATGACTATTGACAAGAAACAAGTAGCTACTCCAGAAATAATGGACGAAGAACTATGTGAATATGTCAGTAGTAATTCAGACGAGTGGTGTCTGGGATTAGTCACTATTGATCATATAGCTGAGCTCTATGGAGTCACTAAAACATACTCATTTCTTCACTTGACAGTACAAGAATTCCTAACAGCTTATTACATTGCCAACAAGCAAATAGAAATTTTTTGTAGTTTATCTTCACCATCATTAGTATTTTATTTTGGATTAACTCAATTTACAAGTAGATGGGAACCAAAAGTATTAGAAGTATTACATCACCAGTACTTTATTTTCGATTATCCACTCTTATATCATTGTGCATTAGAATCCCAACAACAGGTAGTCTGTGATAAAATAGGGGAATATTGTGAGGGTAAGTATTACTTTACTTGGCCAAAACAATCTGATGTTTATGCTATGGGTTATGCCATATTACATACATCTCATCCAGTCTATAGAATAACATTTAGCGCTCTTTGTGAAGCTTTTAGTATAGATATTTCTGACTTTCTGGAGTGTATTCGTAGTAAAAATTTTAGACTCTTACAAATACTACAACTTAATGCAAAGATAAAAAATGTTTCAGCACCAGCTCTCTTCGACATACTGAAATCTTGTACTAGTCTTATTGAATTAAAATTATCATTCCTTGAGATAAGTCATGATAGCGCTAAGGCAATTGCTGGCAGCTTCAAATATCTCACTAGTCTACAAGATGTGACTATCACAATTTTCTCAACTTCTGGTGGCATCACAACACTACTCAGTGGATTCACTCACTTCACAAATACTGATTTAAAAATTTGTTTCTATGATATGGATTCCAGGAGTATGTTTGAAATAGAAAGTGGTCTTCAACTCCTCACTGACAGTAACCTGTGCAACCTGGTATTGCGAAATTGTAAAATAGATGATGATGCAGCTGCAGCTCTAGCCAATGGACTACATTCCAATATTCGTATACGCCATCTGGATATATCAGATAACAGTATCAGTCCTGGTGGAGTCATCACATTACTTAATGAAATACATTGTCTTACTAAATTGACAGAGTTATATTTATCAAATAACAATATTGGTAGTGATGGTGCCACAGCTTTAGCCAATCAATTCCAATACCTTACACAGTTAAGAGATTTGCTTCTATTACGCAATAATATTGGTCCAAGTGGAGCAGTTAGTATGGCCAATAAATTACATTATCTCACTGAATTAAACTTACTGGATCTATCAGATAATAATATCGGTCCAAATGGAGCAGGTAGCCTGGCCGACAAATTCCATCATCTCATTGAATTAGGTACGCTGACTCTATGCAATAATAATATTGGTCCAAGTGGAGCAGTTAGTATGGCCGATACATTACATCATCTCACTAAATTACATACACTGGATCTATCACGTAATAATATTGACCTTCACTCAGCTATAGCTGTAATAACTGCATCCAAAGATTGTCCATGTTTGTCACATGTCAACCTCAACACAGACATTGAGAATTCATGTGATGATGGCATTCACGTAGAAGGTCTAGTGTCTCCTGAAGACAACACTGCTATTACCGATCTAATGGCTGCCATCCAACATCCAACAATACAAAGACATTTATTTGCCGGGTTTAAGTTAGTCACCTTGAAGCCATTTACCTCTCTTCATCGAAATTTACTATTAGATAGTAGTTCAGATTCAGAAGTTGAGGGATTTGGTAAGTATAATTTCATAGTGAATGATGCTTGTGTTTTAATGAGTAGCATACATTAAACTATTTGGATAGTAAATGTGTTAATCTACTGAATTTGCTTGTGTATATTTTTTGTGTATATTTTTAGTTCTAGAATGGTAGACCTACATTTGAATATATCCATTCATAGGTAAGATTAAGAGCAGATAAGGTTTGCATCACTGTCCAGAAGTTAATTATAGTCATTATCTTTGATAGCAATAATATTGTGATCTTAGATACTAGCTACAATCATCATCATAATCAATTTGAGACATTTTTGAGTCACAAACAGAACAACACAGATAAAATTAGCATGATACGAGGAAACTACAAACTGTTTGTTTCTGCATACTCTTGTGTATGTTTGTCTTTGTGAACATTTGTTAGTGTTGTGTGAAACCACTAATCATGATTCTATGTTTGCAGAGACTTCTATCTATGGCTAATTCAAACTCCAGAAACTCGCACGTCCAACTGCCACGCCCACCTTTCTACTCCTGAGCACACTCATTCTGCCTGGTCCTCTGCCACGCCCACCTGTCTACTTCTGAGCACACTCATTCTGCCTGGTCCTCTGCCATGCCCACCTGTCTACTTCTGAGCACACTCATTCTGCCTGGTCCTCCGCCACGCCCACCTGTCTACTTCTGAGCACACTCATTCTGCCTGGTCCTCTGCCACGCCCACCTGTCTACTCCTGAGCACACTCATTCTGCCTGGTCCTCTGCCACGCCCACCTGTCTATTCCTGAGCACACTCATTTAGCCATGTTCTTTGCCACACCCACCTTTCTACTAACTGGAGCACACCTTGACATTTGCCACACCCACCTGCCTACTACTGAGTATGGTTGTTCAACCCAGTCCTCTTATGCCTACTAATCTTCTTCTCTTCTCGACACCTAGACTAACGGAGTCCATCTCACAACTCCATGATGACAGACTGAAAACTACCATAGTATTGCACCTCTAATCTAGTTACATCATTGAACCCTGTGGGAAATGCAATTGAACAGTGTTTACTATGCACATAGACACATGCCAATGAACTATTCATTAGATCTTGATCATTTCCTGTTTTATTTTCTGTTGCCATTCTTTTGTCTTTTGTTTTGTGAAGAGGCCCTTGCATAGCTTCTCTTTGTTCCTTGTCAGATTGAGATTCAGATCATTTATTTTGTTGCAATTAAAATCAAACTCCGTCAAATAACTATATTGCTATGTTTGTGCTAGCTAGTATAGCTCTACTGTGTTATACTGGTGCCAATAGTTCCAACATTAATACTGTAGCTCTTTCTAATATTGTCAGATAGCTAAGGAGACAACGATAGCCTTGATAAATTATTTTGGAATACATTTTTAGAATAATAGGTAACTTAAAGAATTGAGAATAATCATTTTGTTAGTCCGTCACTCCAAGCATAAAGACATCAAACTTTAAGTACTATGGACAAATTTAATACAGTAGAACCTCCCTTTGCAGACCTCTAAGATATTGGCAATGGAATATAAACAATACAGAGCTATGATTCCTGTCTTCATTGAAAGGCCTTATCTAAATTTTAATCCACTTCTTTCTGCTTTTGGTGCTAGAAGCTTGATTGTGTAATGTACTTAAGGAAGTCATACGACAGAACATAAATTTGAGGCTGCACTAGTTATAATTTAGCTTGGAGTATGAAATACAATAGCTAACTTCTAACATAGGAATGTGGAGATAAGATTAGTGTAACCCTTAGAAGTGCTGTAGTTGAGCAAACTTGAAAGTACAGTGTATGATCTTCTGGCTCTTCTCCATTAAGTTACTTTCCATTTAAAGATAGACTATTTAATTGTTTCATGCTTGAATCATCAGAGTAGATTATTTTTTTATTAGCACATGAGAAGGTTTCTTATAGCTTTTATTAAATGTCAGCCAGGATAAATATAGCTGAGGAAAATTAGCCACTTAATTATGTAAGAAAGAAAGTAGCTAATAATAGAAACAAAAAATATGATTGTGAATTTAAAGTATATATTTTTTTACACAATTGATTAGCAAATGAATAATAAAATGATTGCATACGTGAAGTGGCAGCGAAGTAAATCAAAGTTAAAAAATTAATGGCATAAAGGTGCTCTCTGTTGTGATATTAATATTTGTCCAATCTCAGATGCATTAATAAGTCAATAGTATCCCATTTACAATAATATACACGTTTTCTATAGAAGAACACAAGGAGGACAGTCAGGATAGTCAATGTCACTACTATAATGGAGAAAATGGAAAAAATGAAATATCCTTTGCCATATGTTTTTGGAGTATGTGTTACACAGACTTCATCATACTTGATAATTTTGTCTCCATTTCCTTCATCTTCAAAGGAACAAGTAGTCTTATTTCCAAATGGCACGTAGTTACCATTATAGACATCATACACTGTTATTCAAAATAAATAAATCAATGAATAGTTGAATGACTGAATCAAGAAATATATTAATTAAGCAGGTTCTAAAAGTTTCTTATGTGTATTGTGTAGGTATTCAATTTGTACAGGTTAGTTTAAACCGGCTTTTATGCATTTTTTCAATGTTTTAAAGTTCAAACTACAGTGTGTAAAGTAGTTCAAATTTATTTAATGCATACTCCCAGAAAATATTTATATAAGCCTGATTCAATGGACACTAAACAGTAATGTCATAATTACATAATAATGAATATGTAAGGCTTAATCACTGTTGCTAGGAAGCCATATTGAGTGTCCAGCACATATACCGATGTGGAATAATGTGTACTACCTCTAATGGCTGAATGAAACAAAATCTTGAAGGAAATGCTAGAGTAAGGTACAGAGATAAATTAGCTCTTCTGGGTGATATTAACAGATCCATACTATAACTATGAATGGTGGTCAAAACAATGGCCTGGAATGGCATGATTGGTCTCAAGTGCAGTACTCAGATATCTATAACTACTTAATATCTATCCCTAAACCTTACACAAAAGAACAAACGAAGGCTTACACGAGTTTAGAAGGCTATAGGCAATTTATAATTGGTTGAGCTAATAATATCCAAGTTTCTTTGACCACTCACAAAAATACCTTCCCAAGTTATGCACTCAAAAAAGTTTTCTATACCCCTACCCTCCCCCAACCCCACCCTTCCTGGCTAATCCTGCTAGTGCATGCTGCAATTGTGTGTCCGGCCTTGGGGAAGCTTGTTCTATATATTGCTGCTATTCCTATTTCTCTTGATGCAGTTAGAGATTACAGTTAATGAAGCAAAAGAAGTTGAAGCAAGAACTAAGAAGCAGTGTCTATGGTTCTAAGGTATGGTTTCAGCGAAGAGCCGGGAGAACAACTGCTGAACAAACAAGTGCATGGTGTTTCTAATTAGATCAAGTTTGTGCTCTTGCCATCAACCCCTTTGGACATTCCATAAATACTTCAAACTGTCTATCACCACAACACATGTACCAATTTTTTTTTTAATTCTCTAGTCATGATTGTTCATGACAAGGCCACTCAAGGGGCTTCAACATCAAAAACATGACATCAATCCTGTTTTGAAAGTACCGAGTGATAGTAGACACATACACATTAAATAGGGAAGATAGGATACCATTATCTACATTAAGACACGGCTTCATTAATACTATTACAAGTTGCAGATACTCAAAGATTGCTCTAACTGTTTAGATAGATGGTAATCCAGTAAATTAAAAAAAAATCTTTTTGTCATGCTTAAAAAAAAATTGCTGGCTATCTCTATCTTTACACTTTTCAGTTTATCATTTCGAAATTTCCTTCTCTCAATTATTTTGCTCCCTTCACTGTTCTTTACAGTCATATCAGTCATAATTCAATATGCATGGCTTTTTTGTATTTTACATAACATGTCGGTGCTGGAATTATCAAACATAAAAAGAGTGATTAAAAATTAAGTATCATTTGATATATTATTATAATGAAAAGAAATCCTGGTAGACTGATGTAGTAATTTAATAGTGATCAATCTACATTCCAATACATTTTCTTATATGGTTAATAATAACAGTCAATGTACTAGCTACTAGCCACGCCCCCTTACTAAAATTAGACAACAAAACTTGTGTGCCACCAGCTCTTGAGGTTTCCTCTTATCTAGTATTGCACAGTAACTTACTGCACTGTAAAACAATGTAATTGTCTTGAGGTAGTATTACATTAGTGCTGGAAGGAGGATGGAAATAGCAGCAGCTGAAGCAGGGAACCTCAGCAGTAGAGGAACAATATTCATTTACAATATGGGGAGACTGGCATAGGAGGTTTTCTGAAGTTATCCAAGCATGCTTCAGTTTCCAGACTTCGCTATGTCTTAATAAACAACAAATAATACAGCAGTAAGTAATGCACACACTATAAACTACTACTCTTTTGTGATAATACTCAATCACTTTTCAGTACTTGTGAAAGGTTTGTTTGCTCTGTGTACTTTCACAATATAAATTTTTTTTCAGCTGACTCTGTCAACTCTTACCACTATTGGACAAGACTCGCTTATAATCATGCCCAAAGTTAATAGCACAGGCTTTAGTTTATCAGTTCTAGCTTGAACTTCAGTGTGTATATGTTTGAGTATAATCAAATATCTTTCTATCGTGATTTACCAAAGACCATAAATGTAATCTACAAAATTTAAACACTGGTCTGAATATACAATAACTTAATATGTTCGGCCAACAATGTTACATCGTGTCACTCCAATGTTTGCATAATCTCCAGTCATTCAAGTTTCTTACAGTGTATGGTCTAATTCATTGATATACCAAGTGGGAAGCTTAATGAATACCAATAGTTTCCATGTGCTGTTAATTGATACAATGATACTGTTACAAATGCTTTAAGACATACGTGAAGCAGTGGCTGAAGGTGTAGCCGCTATCAGTTTTATACGATGACAAAGTCTGGACTGATCCTGGAACTACTTGTTGAAATCCCATTTGCTGACAGATCAAATTTCCTCTATAATGATTTATGACTTCAGGAACTGCCTTGTGGTTACTGTCAAGTGTCAAGGCTCCCCATTTATTATAAAAGTAAAGGCTCACTATTCCAAAAGACACAGACTGTGCCCGATGTGTCTGATTGGCAGTGTCTGGAGGGCAGAGTGCAACTTGTCCACTGTACAAAGTATTTATAGGATTAGCAAATCTTTTACCTATACAACCACACAACATGCATAAAAATATATTGTTATTTAATCATGTAGCTTTTCACACTTTCTCACATGCTAAGTTTCTGAATCTTCAGCTAAATCAACTTACTGCATTTCACCTGCACCACTATGTTGTCTCCAGATTGACTTTGGCACTTTTCATCTTTTCTTTTTACAGTATAGTCACAGTGGAAGATATGAGTGAAGGAACTCAAAGAACACTGTAGCTCACTGATCCAAACAGGGTAATCTCTGTACCAAATTAGGAGTTAATATGATGGGCTATTGTAAATATTTTAATAGAAAATATTGACTCTTATAGAGCCTGATTGATACACATAAAAATAATTCACAACTGATCATGTACTGAGCGTCTACAGGAAATGAACTTTCTAAAATGGTGCATTCTAAAATGGTTGCTTAGTGATTGGAATACAGTGTAGAACACAAACAGCAAACAAAAATAACATCTTTTAATTTGCTGCACACTCATAGAATAATAAAATTAATCTAGTTTTAAGCACGTTTGCTACAATATAAGCAACTACCACTAGAAAACTAACCCTTGCATTTATAGCGAGCTATTCTGCCTCACTAGAAGTTTAGTGATTTTCTATACTATTTTAATATTATAAATTTTGTTTTTTCCCCTCAAAATAACATAAACCAATGCAGAGATAAAACTGAATTGTCTTGATGTAGATTGCCACACTAATTTGAACCAGCAAGTGTCTCTGTTTCAACTGTTTTGCTTTAATCAAAAACACTTTCCTCGGAATCTTTTAACTGTAGCTATATAAGTATTATACATACCCTTTGGATATATCACCAATTACCAATTCCGCTCTGCTATATCCCAATTGATTGCAAAATACACTCGATTCATTGACTAAAAATCTGTTGCTGCAAATAGAAGACCAAACCGGAGCAGAGAATCCATCAGTGAAGTAGACCTGAGCTTCACCAATAACTACTCCATCGTGTGGGAAGGTAGGGTTATTGATGCGTACATCCCCTAGACTTGGAGGTGGTTCTAGGAGTGAAACAATTCATGCACATACATCATAGTGCCAAGAAAAATTGACAGCAATCCCTTTTTAAACTAGAAAGAAGAAAAAATCCCAAACAAACACAATCCAAAAATAAACACAAAAGAACCTACAGAAAAATTATGATTACACATTAAGCAACAAGATTACTCCAACCCTTACAAACTAACTTTGCCCTCAGGTTAAGCAGTTACAATACAGTCAGCATTACAATACAGTCAGCATTACAAACTGTTCACCTCCACAAAGACTTGTTGTTGTTTGAACAACTAAAACCGTAGCGATAATTATAAGCATTGGCTACTTCTATAATAAGTGGATCCCGCTGATGGATTTTTTTAAAAAGCTATGCTGCAATAACGAGAGGATTATAGTTAAACAAAGCTGACAGTTGGGAGGCCGAACCACACCCCCAGGCGCGTACTCAAACTCCGTCAGAGCCCAGTCAGCCGTGCACACCTAACCTGAAGTGCGTGACTCCTTTACTTTGAGCCTGAATGAGTCTACGTTTCAGTTAATTTAGCATACTCAGTCTGGCCAATCCATTACATTATCTCATTAAGTTGTACTAAACTTATCATATTACTAATATATTAACCTCCAATTAGTTAGCTAGCTATATAACTGCATTAAAAATTATCCATTGCTGCCAGGAATCAAACTGAACACTAACATTAAAGGAATATTTATTGTAAAGATATTCATGTAGCCGGTCTAGTTTAAGACAACACTGATATTACTGATCCAATGGCAGCCACACAACATCCAATAATACAATTAACCTTATACCTAGGCTCAAGTCTGTCACCTTGGAATCACTTGCTTCCCAATTAAATCTACTGTATATAGATAGTTCAAAATTTACATTGGAGCTATTGATTAGGTAGGTATAGAGAGTGATGTATTACAGGAGTGTAACAAAATCATGACCTTATTCAACAAGTATTTGTATACCAAACCTGCTGTCATTCTGAGTTTGTGTTTGTATTTGTATCTCTGATAGTATATATAATGCAAAACCATCTTAGTCATATAGCCAGTGAAAATAGTGGTAGCTAGCAGTAATCATAGATAACAGTTGTGGTAATCATTACAGTCATCATCACATTCAACATCAATTGCAGACATTTGCCTCATAAAAACAATTAACACAAAACTATTTGTCTGACATTGAGAAAATACAGACTATAATATGTCTGTGCATATATAGCTAGCTATATTATTGTATGTCTCTGTGTTGTACAAGATATATCCACACGTAAGAAACATACACATAGCTATATATTCACGAACACTGTTCATTACATATGAATACATACCATGAACACATGTGTACACATACCATACACACATGTGTACACATACAAACATACATGTACACATACAAACACATATTCAATCAGCCTCCAATTGGCTGCTCTCCATTGTTGTCCCTTACTGTCTCAGTAGCCCATAATCTGTAACGCTACAGAATTGCACCAAGTTAGTTAAACATGATGTTACAGTAGTAGAGGTATATGCAACTGTAATTGTAGTTATAGATGTTGTAAGTTATCTGAACATTGATTTGTAGCAGTTGTAGTTAAGTGTTCAACAGCCTCTAGACTTACTCCTGGAGTAGCTAGTGTACTTAGTGATGCCTGTCATAGTATTTCATAATTAAGTGCTGATCGGTGTCAAGAGAAAGAAGCCAGTTCAAACATTGGAAACTAAACTAACTATATATGTATTATTAAGAAAAATAATATCTCTTTCTCTGAGGAGAGTTCCAATTTCTCTGTTTAGAGCATTCTTATTGCTTTGAATATGCCATGATTCAAGCAGACATCTCTGATAGAAGTGATCATTTCCATCAATAACCTTAGCACCATTCCAATCAATGGTGTGCCCTGTTTTGATAGCATGTTCTGTTACGGCAGCTGTTACATAAAAGTTATCCCATGAAGTGAGAGCTCTTTGGTGTTCCTTCACTCTGTGTTATAGAGAACACCCAGTCTGTCCAATATATATCTCTTTGCATGTGCCACATGGTATTTGGTAAATCACTCCAGTTTTTTAAATTCATAATTATGTTCTCTGTCTTTTGCATGCACAAGAATATTTCTTTAAGTCTTATGCGGCTTAAAACATGTTCTCACATTCAAAAGAGTCAAAATTCTTCTTATACTCTCTGAAACATTATTGACATACGGCAGGACTACTGTTGCAACTGGTTGTTCGTCCGATCTTGATCTTTTGCTCTTCCTCGATACATTACCTAAAGGTCATTTTTTTGTACTATCATAATAACACTGATGATGGTCACTGAAGAGTGACTGAAACATTTGCTGAATTAGGACTAGTGAAAATACTATATAATTGTATCTATAAGTATGATAGTATTGTGCTAGACATAATAGTAGCTATTCAGACAGTACAAAATATTAAAATATTAAAAGTTAATGTACTCCATCTTTTAAGTGCTCTTCTTAATACGCTAAGATAGTCAGACACTCGTGCATTTTATGTCAAATTTTGTAGTTTAGCCATGGCTTATTAAATATATTGAATAGCTAAGTAGCATATACTAGCTAAATTAACTCAGTATTGCTTGTCACGCCCAAGACACTACTAATATGTTGGCCATGCTATGAGTTTATGTTGAGCAATACTACCAATCTTTCTAAATACTCATAACACTGGATTTATACCTTATTAACCCTTAGCGCGCATGTGCAACAGGGTTATAGTAATCTTCCTGTCTGTCAGCCTGTTCACGCTCTGATTTTGAAGATTACTGACAATTAACTAACCATTGATTGAACATACTCAGATTAGGACCTTTCATTGTGCTACTGTTTGCTGACAAAATGTGAAGCTTTCAGCTCATCTTAGGTACCAGCTTGTGTGAGTAACGCCCCCTAGTGTCACATCATAATCACATGATGCCTGATTAAAAAACTAATAGATTGCTTGTTCTTTTGGTCTGAGATTATATTGTAATAGCTAGGTAGTGTTTAGTAGCGCTGAGGATTCGCACCTTAGGTGATTCATTTGTATTTACATTTGTATATACTTTTACTGATGAAGAGTCGATTTAATTATTTAGTGTCGTGTATATACGTGTGCATTTGTGTATGTAAGTTTATTTTGCAATTAATGATGGAGTAGAAAATTTTGAAATGTTGTTTCATTATAGCAATCTCATTACAGTGTAAAACAGACTCTAGATTAGCCTTCAGTTGACAAATGTGCAAAAATGGTTGTAATACTGAATATCCCTGTTTGTCCAATGGCAGATCTTGCAGATGACTGTGTTTTGAGCATTGAAAGCATTTATCTAACTTGATTACTTCGTGTGATCATGAAATCTTGTTTACTCCTTTGCTGGCATTTATAAGCTAATGTTGCCTTTAAATGATTTCTGTTGGTTTTGGAGAAGGAGTATCTGGATATGGTTCAACTTACCAGGTCATTTTTACTTCAAATTAGCGATTGGGCTAGCCTTGAAGCACTGAGGGTTCACACCAGTGGTACTGTACTTCAGTTATTAGCAATGGGTAGCCTTGAATAACTGAGGGTTCACACCAGTGGTACTGTACATACTTCAGTTATTAGTGATGGTTAGCCTTGAATGACTGAGGGTTCACACCAGTGGTAATGTACTTCAGTTACCAGTGGTACTGTACTTCAGTTATTAGCGATGTCTAGCCTTGAAGCACTGAGGGTTCACACCAGTGGTACTGTACTTCAGTTATTAGCGATGGCTAGCCTTGAATGACTGAGGGTTCACACCAGTGGTACTGTACTTCAGGTTAGCCTTGAAAAAACACTGAGGGTTCACACCAGTGGTACTGTACTTCAGTTATTAGTGATGGTTAGCCTTGAAGCACTGAGGGTTCACACCAGTGGTACTGTACTTCAGTTATTAGCGATGGCTAGCCTTGAATGACTGAGGGTTCACACCAGTGGTACTGTACTTCAGTTATTAGTGATGGCTAGCCTTGAAGCACTGAGGATTCACACCAGTGGTACTGTACTTCAGTTATTAGCAATGGGTAGCCTTGAATAACTGAGGGTTCACACCAGTGGTACTGTACATACTTCAGTTATTAGTGATGGTTAGCCTTGAATGACTGAGGGTTCACACCAGTGGTAATGTACTTCAGTTACCAGTGGTACTGTACTTCAGTTATTAGCGATGTCTAGCCTTGAAGCACTGAGGGTTCACACCAGTGGTACTGTACTTCAGTTATTAGCGATGGCTAGCCTTGAATGACTGAGGGTTCACACCAGTGGTACTGTACTTCAGGTTAGCCTTGAAAAAACACTGAGGGTTCACACCAGTGGTACTGTACTTCAGTTATTAGTGATGGTTAGCCTTGAAGCACTGAGGGTTCACACCAGTGGTACTGTACTTCAGTTATTAGCGATGGCTAGCCTTGAATGACTGAGGGTTCACACCAGTGGTACTGTACTTCAGTTATTAGTGATGGCTAGCCTTGAAGCACTGAGGGTTCACACCAGTGGTACTGTACTTCAGTTATTAGCGATGGCTAGCCTTGAATGACTGAGGGTTCACACCAGTGGTACTGTACTTCAGTTATTAGCGATGGCTAGCCTTGAATGACTGAGAGTTCACACCAGTGGTACTGTACTTCAGTTATTAGTGATGGCTAGCCTTGAATGACTGAGGGTTCACACCAGTGGTACTGTACTTCAGTTATTAGCGATGGCTAGCCTTGAAGCACTGAGGGTTCACACCAGTGGTACTGTACTTCAGTTATTAGTGATAGCTAGCCTTGAATGACTGAGGGTTTACACCAGTGGTACTGTACTTCAGTTTAGATTAGCATCTACAATAAAATTGTGTTCGCTGATAGTGAGAGGAAAGTTCTCAGCGATTAAACCAAGTTTGCATATAAAATATATGTATGAGTATAACATAGAATATACTATGTATATTTAACACTCAGCTCACATGGGTAAGAGTGAGAGGGTTCTAGTTGTTATCCTGTCTGTCTGTCTATCTGTCATGCTCTAATTTTAAAGATTACTGACAATTAACTGTTGATTTAGGTATGAACTTACTCAGAATGACTATACCCCCCCCCCCCCCCCCCCCAAATCTTTTGCCCTTTCCTAGAAAACCTTGACTACTAGGCAACATTTTGATTATGCACCATAAAATCTGCATACTTTTGCAACAATCTCTCTCTATTATCCCTTCCTAAAATATTAAGAAGGTTTTTTCTTTCATCTAGATTCATTTTTCTTTGTACAATACTTACTAGTGATGTGCTTCAGCACAAATGATGAGAGAGCCATTGTGCACAAGTAATTCACACAAGGTAGAATCTGATGACAAAATCTGTATGCTAAAGTAACAATAAGGATTCATTCGGATTGCCTGAAGATAAGTCTTAGATCCTGTTCACCTAGTTTTAGAAGACATCGTTCAGTCTATTTAGTCATAAACTACAAGTAGCTATGTAGCCATTGACTATAGTAGTGACATCTAAAATGACCTATGTTCCTGACAATAGGTACTCTCGCTTTAAAAACAGCCGAGCTTTTAAATGACTTTGGTAAGGGGTTTCAATAGTAACCACTCGCAGCAACTATTTGACTTGAAGAAAAACAAAAATAACAACATGCATTTCTAAGGAATCACTGCACAGTTTATTGTCTTACCCTAAATGGTGACTTGCATACTACAGTAGACTAAGACTTACACTGGTGTCAGCGACCTAATAGAGTGACCTCCTCTGTCACGAGTGGGTGTACTGAGTCTATTCACCAAGCCGCAAACACACCACAGTAGGTGTAGAATTCAATTGAGAGTTAATAGCATTTAGGGGTAAGAAGTAAGAGTGACTATAACTTTCACTATTCGTACTTTGACGTATTATGCCAAGTATGTTAGTGCAAATCTGAGCAAAGATTAGGAAGGTAAGAATCGTCCGTCAGTATGGCAATTTTGTTAGCGTCCGCATGCGCGGGTGGACAGTCGCTTTCTATAAAAATAAAGAGCGTACATAGATACTTCGCAGTACAACGACGCTTACGTTTCAGTTTTTGTTTTTTACTACCGGTATTGTAATTCCGTACTGTACAATTTGTTATTTGAGGTGAGCTTGAAAGTAATTGATATTTTATACTAATGAAATGATTATACAGTCGAACCTCCCTACAACGGGACTCCGAGAAGCGGTCAGACTCTCAACAACGGTCAGACCGTTGGGAACGGAGTATTTTCTGCATGTATGTAATGGTTTTTTGACTCCAAGTAACGGTTGACTCTCTACTCCGGACAACGGCCAAGTTGTGTGCCCCAAAATGTAATGTCTTGTACAAAATTTACTTCTCGGGACGGCCAGTTAGCCACACCCAACTTATTGAGCCTCCATTTTGCCTAGCCTTTCAATTTTAGCTTGCCACGCCTAACTAATTTATGACTTGTGTGCCTTTCAATTTAATAAAAGACATAATACTAAATGAATGCTAATACTAATTTTACGTTCATTACAGATGTCCCTCTATTAACTAGTTCTCTCATTCGGCAGACATAAACAGGTGGGCCGAACACGCGGTAGATACAGGGCACTTCCAGGCCATAACCGGCGCCTTTGTTCACTCTCTCTCTTTGGACCACAGCGTGTGCTATCTACTGGATCCGCGTCAACATGCGAATCAGAGGAAACTTGAATTGAATTCTGGACATTGAGTGAAAAAGAGGAGCCCTGGACTGATCCATAGACAGATCCATTTAAAAGAAGCTTGTTGCTTTTACCTTTAATGTCCTTTGGGTTTGCCCCAGAGGAAATCAAAGACTTTCTCTCCTTTAAGAGAATACTCTCAGAGTTTCTCTTTGAAGGAATCATATAAGGTTTTATATACACCTTTCATTTGGTCAATTTACTTCGGTTGGATAGGATTACAGACACTTCAGTTGTTCTCAACAACTTCACAAGTAGAGGTCGAGGCCTTACATGAGAGGGGCTATATTTACCCATTCTCGTGCAATCTCTAACAGAAAGCTTAGAGATATCAGGCATGAGTGAAGATAATACTGATATCACTTGCTTGATTACTGTCTAACCTAACCTGATGTGAAGTACCTTGAAGACATTCATCAATATCGTATATCACTAAACTAAACTTACATTCCCATATATTTACAAATTCTGCGCATCTTCACTTGCACATACAGTTTCTCTTCTCTTTACTGTCATTATGGAATCTCATTCCATTCCAGCTGACTGGAAGGTACACAAATTATATCCTCTCTACAAGAAAGGAAGTGTATCTGAAGTTAGCAACTACAGGCCTATTTCTCTCCTAAACATTCTTCATAAAGTACTAGAATTAATAGTCTACTCTAAGATAATAGATTTTATATATCAAAGACACAATTTGGTTTTATCAGAAATAGATCGACTCTTCAACAACTTCTTCTATCATAGCTATACTTCAGTTTTCAATTCTGTGGAGTCAAAGCAACACTCAGAAATTGTGTTTCTTGATTTTGCCAAAGCCTTTGATTCAGTCCCCCACAATGAACTTCATCTAATCAAAAAAACCCGAAATAAGGTCAAACTCTCTACAAAGGCCAAAGGGTTCGTCCCCATGCATGGCTGTTGTTCGGAGGTTCGACTGTAATAGCAAATATAACTTTAAACAGTAAACATTATATATTTTTGTATTAAACATGTTTAATATTTTTCAGAGAAAACTGAAAGATATGTTTTAGCAATCATGCAGTAAGAAACACCAAATGAACTGACCATCGTGCTAGTATGGCGCACATTCTCCAGTCGTCTGGTACATTTGTCTAGTAAAAAGCGAGCAGCGCTTTTTACTAGACACCGCGTGCATTATTGTACTGACGAGATGAACCACTGATAACAGAATTACAAGGATTGGAAACGTTCCGCTGCCAATACAAAACAGACGCAGTAGCGTCACTCCCAATCCCATTTCTGCAGCCTCCTAATTTTTGTCGACTAGTTAAAACCAGTTTAGTAAGCGGCACAGAAACTGTAATATCTGCTACATATGCCATTATAGACTTTAACCAGGAAAAAAGTAATCTTCTAGAACTATCTACAATAAAATAGTACAAGAAATTGTTTGATGGCTTTTTGCTAGAAACAAAAATGTGCAGTAGCTATTCAAATCTTTTTTTATTTATCATTTTCATTCAAAATATAATTATGTTCAAGGTTGCTCAGCTACATTATCGTACATGTATATTTTATCTTACTCTGATTAAAGTCTAATAATTGGCGAGCGAGCGTAGCGAGCGAGACACTTACAGGGGTAACGCAATCGAAAATCGGGGATGTCAGTTTATTTTTTTATTTGTATATATGTATGGACGTACGTAAGGCATTTTTGTACTTTGACCCTCGCGTTTTTGTGTTAGTTCGGTTGTCGACCACGTCCCAAATTGCACTAAACAAATCCTCTGGTTTTATCGATCAGTACCGTTCACCCTAGAAATTGAATTGTTTACCGTTTTGAATTCTTTTGCCGGTACAGTAAAACTTGACAACTTTAAGGGACTTCCATTTCTATTCGAGTTAGTGGCGGGGTAAGTCAATGCGCTCATTGTCATGGTTATAAGCCGTTGCGCACAGTATTTACCTGAAAATACCATTGTCCACTAGACTACTGCGAAGGTAAGTCTGTGTAGGTGCATGTCCAGTTGTGTCAAAGCATTGTGTGTTACAACCACTACTTAGCTAAAGAATATCACAAAGAAAACTTTTAAATAACGTGTATTGTTTTGTTGTTGTTTTTTTTTTTTCCAGTTGCAGAGAGTTGTTACTATGGCACTGAAATCCCTTTACCCTGTATGCTAAATTTAAAAACTTGACCTTATTTTCAGTAGCTTCAGTGTTAGAAGTCAATAAAAATAGTATAGTCTTTAGGCTCGCTCGCCATTTGTGCTCAAGCACACCACTAATTAGGGCTGTTCCAAGGCCGTCGGAACCGCTGAGGCTGGTGAGGTTTCGGCCTCACCACTTTTTTGCCGAAGTGGGCGTGGTTTTGTTTGCGCGAGCGCTTATTATCACGTTGCTTTTTAGCTTAGGTAAAATGGCATCAATGTTGGATTCCAAAGGTGAACTATGATTACTTAATTTTCCACACCATTGACTTTGTTTACTAAACTCAAATTAGTATTCTATTCAATTTATATAAACTTATGGAAGTCTACCTGCATACAATGTTTTTTCTTTTTTCCTGTGTACTTTACTTTCACCACCCCACCTTGAGCATGCCTATAAAACTACCAGTCATTCAGTCATTTTTTAGTTGTTGTTCTTGTTCTAGTCGTTGTGATTACATTATATTGAAGAACCTCGTGAACTAACCTTATACCACTACCTAGCTAACCACCATTGTGAGTGTAGCCAGAGCTAAAATACAGTCAACTAGCTACTAAAGTTTTGGCTGCATTCAATCATCCATGAAGCCTAGAAAGCTGCAAGTGCCAGTAGTTGGAACAGAGCCACACCAGCCATCCTCTCCTCCATTCAAGTTCCCAAGGAGAGAATTTGGGAAGAAAAATGTTGTAAAAAGATCGTTTTTGCTACGATGTCAGGTAAAAATGCTGGAGTAGTTGCTAAAGTATTAAAAGAAGAGCCTAAAGCTTTGTACACACGCTGCTATGGCCATTCATCCAGCCTTGCATGTGGAGATGCAATCAAACATTCTAAAATTATGAAAGATTCACTTGATACAACTCATGAAATCACAAAACTTATTAAGAAGTCCCCACGTAGAGTTACATTGTTTGAGAAACTGAAAAGTGAGTTGGCCCCTGATACACCTGGTGTTAGAGTTCTTTGTCCAACAAGATGGAAAGTAAGGGCAGACTCATCTTAGACAATTTTGAAGTTCTTCAAGAATTGTGGGAAGAAGCTATTGACTCAGTGAAAGACACTGAAATGAAGGCTCGTATAAATGGAGTTGCATCTCAAATGAAGACATTTGATTATTATTTTGGAATTTGTTTAGGGCATTTGATTCTTAAACACAGATAACTTGAGCAGAGCAGTGCAAAAGAGTGACATATCGACCTCAGAAGGTCAGGAAGTGGCCTCCATGACTTTGAAAGTTCTTAAATCTATACGTTCTGATGACATGTTTAAAGTTATTTTGGGAAAAGATTTGTAAAGAGGTTGAACATTTTAGTATTTCACCACCAGGTTTACCACGTCGTCATTAAGCTCCTTGAAGATTCGAAGAAGGAGATGCAGAGAGTGTGTTTCCTGAAACACCAGATGACTACTACAGACCTATCTACTTTGAAGCATTGGATCTCATCACCACTTCTATTACTGATCGATTTAATCGGCCTGGTTATAATTTTTTTCATAATGTTCAAAATCTTATTCTAAAAGCAGTTCAAGGACTGGATTATGAAGCTGAGTTAAAGTGTGTGGCTAATTTCTATACGACTGATTTTAATTATGAATTATTAAAAAACTCAGCTGGAGATACTGAGAGCTAATTTCACTCCAAATCAAACCTCTGTTAAAATCACTGATGTTACTGAATTCTTCAAAGCAATGACTCCAGGTCAGCGAGAACTTCTATCTGAAGTGTGTCAATTGTTTCAACTCCTACTTGTAATACCAGCAACTAATGCTGTCAGTGAAAGGTCCTTTAGTGCTTTACGAAGAGTGAAAACGTATTTGCGTTTGACAATGGCTCAAGACAGGCTGAATCACATCATGACTTTGCATATTCATCGAGGTCTTACTGATGATCTAAGCTTGATTGAAAGTGCTAACCGATTTATTCATGGAAGTGATCATAGAGAACAGATTTTTGGGAAATTTGTGGCAACAAATGTGATTGAAACTTTTTATTTGTAAACATAAATTAAATTTTCTTGAACAATGTTTGAAACTTTTTTTAAAAATATAAATTAAATTTTCTTGGCTAATAATTGGCCGTGATTATTTGTAAATATCAATTAAATTTTCTTGACTAATATTGGCCTCACCACTTTGTATTTGCTTCCGACCCCCCTGTGTTCAATATCACTTTCCAATTTGCAAACTTTGTCTCTTTACTAAACCAATGGTCCTGTTCATTTTGGCCAGCAACCTTTAACCCAACCTGTCTATGGCATAGTTTATAGCTAGTTATTAGCAATGTATTGTATTACCAGCAGTAGACCACATTCAACTAGCTATTCATCACTTTCAGCTGGCATAGGTTATACCTAAATCAGGTTGGAAACCAAGTAAACATTCAAAATACCATAAAAGTATTAATGTTCAGTTGTGCATTATGACAGGTAATTTCATTGCTAAATATGAAATATTTAACACCTATTAAACTGTTAATTTACTTGGTTATTATTATAGTTGTCCAAACTGTGATTTTACTTCTTACTCAACTTACCTTATTATGTTTATTTTTCCCTCCACAGAATTATTTCATATCACCAATAACTGGAAACATTCTATTCTTTGACTCGCACAATGGCTCAATCTAAGATGACTGATTCACTGTACACTGAGGATGAAAAGCCACTTTTAAAGAAGTGGGGAAAGATTGTCACCTGCAGAATTTTCTCTGTCAACTCCTTTGTGAATGCGAATTTGAAGAAGTCTCTTTTGCAAGTCATGGAAGCTATTCGATATTCTGAGAATCCTCAGGTGTGCATCCAACAACAAAGCATACCTGAACTGCTGTGCTACTTACCCTATCTCTTAGGTTTCGCTTGTGACACTGGATATCTCCATCAGATCCAGGTCAACATTACCAAACCGATTCTGATTGTTTGTAATACTATAGCTGATGCCTCTGTTCTTATGGAGACCATTTCTGGTCCCCTAGTCCCTAATACCAAGATGCTCATCCAATCCAAACAAGTCCTGACTGACAGTGAAATTGCTAAAGGTGCCCATTACCAATCCCATCTGATTACTGACACTGATTCAATCAATTCTTCAAATCATGACATCAAATACGATGTTATAGTGTGTACTACTGATTTCCTTCCTTACCTTTCTCACAGGGACTATTCCCTAGTCATTGGACAAGAAGCTTGGGATCCAGCCCTGACTGGATTCAAAATATATTGCTCTTTTGTCTTGCTAACATATTCTTCTAGTTCCTGCATCACTTCTCCAACCCTGAACAAATGTTCAGGACCTCCTTTGGTTGATTATGCAGATATGATTGCCAGTGGAGAGTGTCCTATGCCACTACTTTTGGAGCCTCAAATACATGGAATAGAAGCAATGTTGGATCGTGTGACTGATTTCAACTGTAGTCACATTCCTATAGAAATGAACATTAGCAGAGATAAGGGACTGAAAGAGCTTGTGTATGCTCTACCTTGCTTGCTTGGCTGTTCTGCCATCAGAAACCCTGGCTGTTTGGATCTTTCTAAACCTGTCTTGTTCTTAACTACAGATGCGGCAGCTTACATGCTTGTCTCTGGAATCTTGCCTGCCATTCCACCAATGGAGCACAAGGATACAGCAACACCTGATTCTAAGGGACAATACCAGTGCTGCTTGTTAAAGAGCGAATTTGAAGTCTGCACTTTTTGCCAACAAGTGAATTCTTCTGAAGTTGTGCTTACTTCGACTGAATTCTCACAAGTCAAGAACACCAATGAAGTAGTAACAAATAATTTCTACAAGAACATTCCAAGCTACTCTCTGTCTGCTGTTGTGATAGTGCAGACCAAATACTTGGCCAACAAGAAGGAACAAGATATAGTCTATCATTTCAGAGGACTTACTACTATTCTCATCAGGGCAAATGCTGAGACTGAAAAGGACGCAGAAGAAGGCAAGATCAGAATTGTCCCTAAAATAGTGACAGTCCAGCAGTGCAGTGCTGAGCTCATTTACCCGACTCTGATGACACATGGAAATGACATCACCGAGAGATTCCTTCTCAGCCAAAAGTCTATTTTGACTCATTACCAGCAGGTTGGACTTGCCAACATAGTAGAGTGGCTTGGGAGTGCCAAGAGCAGTAGTGAAGTTTGTTTTGTGACCACTGCCATCGGATTCAAGCATGCAGCCATGATGCTGTGGTGCCTACCATCCATGCTTGAGTGGGCAGACAACAACCAATTGATTCCAGACGGAACCATTAATTTGAGAAAGCCTCTCTTGATCCTGTGCACAGAGAAGGAATCTGTGGAAGATCTTTGGAACATGGTTCATTCTAAAAGTGCCTTTCACCAATCTTCTCTCCTCCGCTCAGATAGCACCTGCAGTGATGGCAAATCTTTGTCTTATCTTGCTACTGATGCAGAGTCTGCATGCAACATTGGGAGTGTAGCTGAGCAGTACAAGCTAGTGCTATCAGACATTGGGTGCCTCGATGACTTGCCCAAAGATGTTTTTCCTTATATAATTGTATTCAATGAAGGAGCCATGGCTAGCTATGAAGTGAATGCAGTCTCAACAAAGTATGCTCAGAAGTCCAGTATAATATACTTTACTGCTCATCCAGTCGGCCCTATGAAGAAGTTTGAATTACAGAACAACTTTCCATCTAGTCTGAGTCAAAGTGATACTGTTGTTGCAGAACATTTAACAAGTTTGACCAATACTAAGCTTAACATCCAGAATGCTGCATCTTGCCCCAACATTGATGTGGAGAAGCCACTTCTCTCTCACAAGGAATCCCAAGAAGTTGATTTTGAGGAGGAATGTGAAGACATAGAGACAATAATATTACCACCAGATTCAACTCCACAGATGACATACATTGAAAAAGTGGAGGAAGAAATTAGGGAACAAGAACCAGGCAATGTTAATGTGCAGGAAGGGAAGGAAGAAGATACATGTCTTGCTCAAGTACAGGAAAGTATCGTTAACATGGAAGAAACTACTCTTGCAGAAATTCATGCTGAGCCTATGACTGATAAAAAAAAGAAAAAGAAATGGAGGAGGGTATTCCAAATGAGAGCAAAGGTTCAGAAAATGCCACAGGAAAATAAAAATACTCAAGAAGATGATTTTACCACAATGGGCCACTCTTCAGAGCAAACACAGCCTGAAATTGACAACCCTCAACAGAAAAAGACATCCAGGTGGTCCAGGTGCAAGAAATTTTTTCGCAACATCTCCTCCAAGAACAGAAAGGGACGGAAGCGCATGAATCCACAAAATAACTGCTCTACTGATCAATCGCTTGAGATGTCAGAAGATATGAGTAATGAGAATCATAGCACTGGATTGTTCATGTGCTGGAGAAGAAGGAGCTCCAACAACAAGAGAAGTACGAAATCCAGTTCAGATTCTTGTGATGAATCAGAGAGTGCTAATGTAGGCAGTGATCCAAGGACTAGGACAGATTCAGTCGTGTATATTTCCAGCAGTAAACCAAAAATTACAATGACATGTCCACAAGATATTCCAGAAGATATACCAGAAGAATTTCAGGAGGATGCTATATCACTTGCATCAGTAGCCTTATCAGACTCATCTTCCTTAGACATTCTAAGCCTCTTAGAGGGAGACAACTCTGATTGTAATAACACCTCTCCAGCCAGAAAGCCTCTAGACACAGAAGGGGAAATAGACAAGATGGATTCAGTATCTGCACATGACCTTCATAGTGTACAATGTGTCAAAGAGTTATCCCAAAAGAGTGAAATATCTCACCCTAAAGCAATTGATCTTGATGTTGCTAACAAGACAAAGATTTCAGATATCACATATTCAGAATAAAAAAGAATTACCAAAACTTAAACTCACAAGTTCACAATTCTATGCATCTTTTTCTATAAATAAGAGTAAGTTTTAAATGTGGCATTGGTTATGGTTTAAAAAGAATTAGTTAAATAAGAACAGCAACAACAGATTAGTCAGACATAAGCATTGAACCTTTCACTATTAGCTATAATGTTTGTACTAAGTTTAAGTTTACAATTTATAGCTATTTTTTGCATGTACGTTTTTAACAAGATGTAGTCATTTTTGTTGCTCAAGCATAACATTTTATTTGCAATCAAATGACTCAGTGTTAAAGTAGTGAAGTTTACAATTTGTATTCAGTTAGACGACATACAAAAACAGTATGCAAGCTGAAGTGTTATATATAGCATTACAATAGTTTAAGTATAGACATGTTCTGTTTTTGAACTTATTCCATGCATTGATGAGTTTGGGAAGAATGCTTTATTTACCTTAATTCTAATTTTATTTGCAGGCTACTTTGGCTCAAGAACATTTTAATCATTTCTCCTATTTATCATGTTTATCGTATTTATCATATTTATCATAATTGAAAAACACAAAATGGCATTTTTAATTCTTGAAATGTGCATTTGGAAGTATATGAATTGAATTTGCCACCAAAATTGTTGTTACAAGGAGGGATTTATTCATTATTGTATTAGTTGAGAAGAAAGCATAATTTACCAGTCTATGTAAAAATAAAAAACATGGCTACATCTTGATAAAGAATGCATATTCTTTTTCATTCATCAGCCTAACAAGATGCCTTTGATTGATCAATAAGAAAAGAGAGTAGATTAATTTGTTTAGTCCAAATTAGGAAGGCACAGAGATGTGTGGGTTAGATGAAAATATTACATCTTTTACTGCTGAAGTGTGTATCTCATGGTACAATATTAATATTTACGCATGTAAACTTACTTTTTGATGATTGTGTCCTGTCTTACAGTGATATACACATAGATCCAGTAAATGCTAGAAATTGTGTGTCCTACATTGCCTAGATAACTGAAGACACTCCTTCTTAATACCTGGGAAAGAGAATTGTGACTGAGTAGTGGCCTCAAGAGAACAACCAAATCATAGTAGCTATTGGAGAGAAGCACAGAGTTTTAAATGTATTCAACATTAAATGTGTGAGTGTTGTTGCTACATGTGGAAAAGGTAATGAATATGATTATTGAATCAAGTCTAGTGTTCTCCTTGTTATTATATCAGTTTTAAAGTCTTGCCATTATTATTCCAGGAAAGTCTTTTTTTACTACATCTGCACTATGTATTTTTTTTTATATCTTTAGCCCAGTTTGAAACAAAGAAGTTCAATTTGAAGTAAAAAAAGTGGTCATAGGATAACAAAAGTACAACAGATTAGCTACTTCACTTCCATAACTAATTCTCTCTGGTAACAACACTACCTTGAGACAACACTTGGCTTCCAAATGTTCACATTAAAGTTAGTCAAACATTTTGCTGTTTTCAGATTCAGGTTATAAATCAAGGATGAATTGTCACTGGCAAAAACAGTTCATCAAGGTGAAAGCTGTACCCATATACCTAAGTCACAATCAGTTCGTTGAAAGATAGGAAAGGGGTCCTGAATTGCTGAGAGTGTGTGCTTCAAATCTCTAGAAAATTAGGGACTTCTGAAGTTTACAAAATGCCAGAACCAAAAGTAAGGTCAAAGTTTAAGTTGTAGAACTCAAAGAACACTGCAGCTCACTGAATAAGTTATCTCTGCACCAAAATTACAAGTATTGGTCCATACAACATAGTCACTTGAGGTAATAGTCTGAATAAAGCGTACAAATAACTGCAGCAACAGCAACAACATAGTTAACTAAGTTATTGATCAGAATACAGTGTACCAACAACAGAACAATAATGATTAAATTATTGCAGCTTGCTGTATACTTGTTGTAGGAGTTGATTAATTAAATTTATTCATCTCTCTCTAGCTACAATGACCTAATTATTTTACTTGTGAAGTCAATTGTGATTCATATTTACTTCCATTACAGGGCACTCTACAAATGGTGCTACTGCTATAGTTTCTTTTATCTGTAAAACTATAGCCTGGAACCTCTCACTCACATCTACTATATGTAGCAATTACTTCTAGAATATTCTTTAGTTGAACATGTGTTTGTGGCAGAGCATGAGCAGTTATGTATTTCTTTTTATGTTTCACTGGTGGGTGGCAGACTTATAAATTGTGAGGGTCGGCCTCCCCCAAGTCAGTCAGTCTTTGGTGCTCGTATTATTGTTACCTGTAACATACTTCATTGCTTTATTTATTACCTCACATAACTTCCTTGAGCGACTTCAGGGCTAGTTAAGGGTGAAGAAGTGAGCTTGGGAGTGAGAACAACGTGATAGTTTAGATTACAGCTATCAGAATAGACTCACTCTGGTGGCAGCATTACCTGGATCTGCGACGACACCTGGCATTCAACCCTTTACCTGGCGGGAGTTACGGACAATTCCTAAGAAATTCCCCCACAACTATGATTTCGGGGATTTTTTTCTATGAAAATAGAGTTCTGGTTCTTTATAGTGTTCAGAATGGTCGTATGTAAATCAAATGAGTTGAAAAATTAAAGTCGTGAGTTGTGACCAAAAGCCAGAACACTTGTATTCTCTATAGCAACACAATTTAGAGTATTTTTCTGCCACTTGTTCCTTTGATTTCATTCAAATCTTTTGATTGTAGATTGAAATGATTTGCCTTGATTATTATTTAGAAAATTTGTATTTTAAATTAACGTTCTTAGGTGGCATGTTTCAAATTGTTGCAGCTGTTTCACTTCCATTTTGGGTGGGGATGGGCAAACGATACAGGCACCACAGCGAAAAGAAATACTAGAATTTTTATTGTCGTTTAAAAAAAAGCGGGTTCAGTATGTGCTTCTAGGTGACAGTACTCTCTGGCAACCACTTACTATCTAGTTTATATATTTCAAAGTTTTATGAAGAGAAGGATGGAGTTCTTTACCACATTTTGTCCAACAAAATAACTAAAGAGAAAAATTCTTCTTGGAGTAGTCATCGGAGAAGAGGAGAAGAAGAGTTACTGCAAGTATTTCATGATGGCTTGGATGGGGGACATTATGGAAGGGACAATACCTTACACTCCTCTCAAACGTGTGAAATATATAAGCTAGATAGTAAGAAATTTCCATGAAACAAAAACTCCAATACTAACGAGACCAGTATATTTACAGTGAAACTCCTGAGATGTCTTTTAACTCCAGTAGTAGTTAAAGGTCTCACTGTAAGCAGTATGGATGGTACTAATCATAATCCTATTTCATTCCTTTCAAAAGTCGTCCCTGATTTTGTAGCTTAGAATACTAAGCTAGCATTCCTCAGAAGAGAAAGTACAATTAAGAGCTCTCCTGATATATACACATTTGAACCTGGACAAGCACCCTTTCTTGAAACCACAATAAATCAGTTCATGGCAGATTTTCATTAGGTGCTATACTGTGATATCTTTCTCCTATCTCTAATCTTTAGGATGAATAAAATCTGCATGAGTTGGTGTCCAAAGCCTTTTAATAGAGGCTCATTATGCTGATTAAGTACTGCTTATGTAGGAAACTAATTTTGCAGGCTCCTGTCCTATTGAATTAACAGCCTTGACTTACTCACATAATTTACTCAATTCTTAATTTCATGCCTTAATTATAGCTTTCATATTTACACAAATGAGGTAAAATAATTATGTCTACAATAATAAGCACATTTTAGTGATTTAATATTTTGAATCGTTACCAAAAGATTTGTGCATGTTCAAAGATTGCAGATGCCCAACATGCTTTTCAGTTAGGTTCATCATTCAAACAGAAAGTCCTGCCACAAGATAATTTTAAAAAATTATATTGAGCCATTGTAATTTTTTAGTAAAAAAAAACTTTTGTGAAGAAGTCGAGTTTGAGCTAATGTGTGTATAATACAACTTGACCTACAAATTATGAATGGTTGTGTGGAGCCATATATATACGACCTATCTATGATATGCATTATATTGTTACATAATGTAGCTGGAGTAAAAAAACAAAACAAACAACAACAACAACAACAACATAGCCTAACTTTAAGTATCACTATGACTATCATTAATACAACTGACCCAACATTTGGGGGGGGATAGCGTTGCCTAGCCAGAGTAGTATAGGCATGTCTTGCACAGCCTGACCCTTTACCAAATTACTGTAGTGGTTTGGTCAATGGTCTGGCTATGTGAGACTACGTATGGGCATGTGCACACCATCGTCATGCCATTCTAGTAGGTGATTTCAATGTCAACCTGTCTGTCAGCCCCTCTACTGGTGGTGCTTCTAACCTGCTGGATCTAATGGAAGCATTTGGCCTCTCCCAGTGTCTGCATCAACCAACCAGAGTCACCTCAACCTGCAGCTCTCTAATTGATCATGTCTATGCTAATCATCCCAACCTGGTGTCTGCCCTCTCTGTTGGTTCCCCCCTTAGTACCTCTGACCATCTGTCAGTGTGCTTGCACCTCTCCGTCATCAGCAAGCTGCTACCAAAGTCTCCAATGCGTGAGCTATGGTTTACAACAAGGCTGATTTTGAGTCTATTGCAGAGATCCTTGTCAGTTTACCACATACACTTGCAGAGATAACTTAGGTAAAAGTTTGAAGTAGCTTTTTGATTGCTAAGTTATTGTATGGCGTACATTTTTTTGTGTTCAATATGCTGCTTTATTTGTTTAGAACCACCTCCTAGTCTAGGAGATGTACGCATCAATAACCTGACCTTTCTACAAGATGGAGTTTCTGGTATTCTATATGTAACAGTATATTTTTGCTTAATGAAGCTAGTGTATTTTGCAATCAGCTGGGATACAGTGAAGCTGAACTGTTGATTGGGGACGTATCCAATGGGTAGGTAATATTGCCTAATAACGAAATATTATTTGATATTTGTTCGCGATTGTACAAGGAAAGACAGTAATTCTAACCAATGATTTAGCCATTCTTCAATAAATAAACTGATTTGCGCAAAGTTTACTGTGGGAGACAAATTGAGACCAAATATGTGTAGACTTTTGTACTTATAAAAATTATCACTCAATGCATTTGAAGGCAGAGTTGTGTTATAATGGAAACAAAATCCTGTCAGCTATATTTATTGGTGTAGGGACTATCCCATTTTGATTAGCGACTTAAACTGTACCTCTAAGTCCTTCACTAACATATTCCATTGTGACTACACCCTCAAAAGCAGAGAAGACAACTGTCCGAGCCAGTCAGGACATAATATAGTGGCATACGTGAAATGCAGTAAGTTGTTTCCTCTGTGACACATCCTTTCACTTTTTAAATTTAATAGAAAGAGCGATAATAATTAAAAGTGTTGGAATTACAGTATGGTATATTTTGAATAATTTCGCTTGTTAGGTAAAGGGAGTGCTGACCTCAATAATTGGTACAGTGGGCAAGTGGCACTTTGTCCTCCTGGTACTGATAATCAGACATACAAGGCACAGTCTGTGTCAGTTGGAATTGTAAGCCTCTACTTCTACCATAAATGGGGTGCATTTACATTTGACAGTGGCGAGAAGACCATTCCAGAAGTCGTTAATCAATATCGAGGAAACTTGGTATGCCACAAATGGGGATTCAACAAGTGGTTCCAGGTTCTGTTCAGACCTTGTCTTCATATCAAACTGAATACAACTTTTCTCACTGCTTCACGTATGTTTGGGTGGATAGATTTAATAGTTTATGATATATTAAGTTGAATTATTATCATTATTGATGTTATTATTTATTTATTTAATTATTTATTTATTTATATTTATTTAAAAACTTACTTACTCATTCATTTGGTTGTTAGCTTTTTGTTTGCCATTGATGTTATTAATATTTATTTATTTAATTATTTATTATTTTGTAATTGTATGATCAGTTGAATCTTATTTAGTCATTGTATGTCATGGCATTACATCTTATTTTAGAAAAGTCAAAAAAATAAACTAATTTATTCAGAGATAATGGAGGTCTGAAATTATCCAGTGCATGCTTGGATAACTACGGATGACCTGATGTGTCCGAGTCAACAGATTATGCTTAACTATCCACCTCCAGATGTGACTAAATTATTACCTCAAAAAAATTACATTGTCTTGCAATGCAGTAAGTTACTTGAAGTGTCACCCTTTATTGTTGGATTCCATTTGATATGATAAATATAGTCTTTAATTATGAAGACTATTAAGATGTGTTTATTTCATTGATGCAAACTATAGATATATGTATATGTATATGTATATTATATATTATATTAGAATAGAGAGCTATAGGTAACAATAGGTTATTAGCACCACAACAAATTAACCCGACAATTTGAAAAATTGTAGGACAATAATGTATACAAAGTAGCTAATACTACTTTTACCAGCTCTTTCCTACTGACCACTGTCCACTTTTACCAGCTCTTTCCTACTGCCCACTGTCCACTTTTACCAGCTCTTTCCTACTGACCACTGTCCACTTTTACCAGCTCTTTCCTACTGACCACTGTCCACTTTTACCAGCTCTTTCCTACTGACCACTGTCCACTTTTACCAGCTCTTTCCTACTGACCACTGTCCACTTTTACCAGCTCTTTCCTACTGACCACTGTCCACTTGCTTGCATTTTATTTTTGTATACATTATTACTATTAATATTGTTGGATAAAAAATTATTTAAATTTTTATTTTATTTTATTTGAACTGTTTGTAGTGTATGATGCTTACATTGGGAATCCGCCATTTGGAAATGAGACCTCATGTTCTTTCACAGACGGTGGAAATGGAATGAAAATAATAAAATATGAAGACGTGTGTGTGCCACGCCCTCCCACAACTTATAGCAAGGCATATTACATTTCAACTATATTATTCAGTATAATTATATTCTTGATCTTCATTCCGGTTCTGGCAGTTTTCATTCACACTGTATACTACCACCACAAGAGACACAAAATAAGATGCTCCTTCTCCTCCTGGCACACTAGTGTAGCCTTCTCTTATTTTATTCCATTTAGACAGAATATCAAGTGAGTGATATATTCATATATCACTCACTTGATATTCTGTCAAAATGGAAAAAGAATTACACTTTGCCAACTAATGTAGTGATATCACTGAGTCTAAATCTAGTACAATCTACAATGGTGGTCAAATTGACCTGTTGTCGGAAGTAAATGGTAGAATTTTATAAAGTGGGAGAACTCGGGATTGTGGAGTAAACCAGGAGCACCCTGGCTAAACCGGGTGGTCGACAATATGTAAACACTATCTGTAAAGCCTACCCCCATCCCACACATCACTCATATAAAATCAATCAATTAATCAATATCAACAATCAAACAAACAATCAATCAATCAATCAATATAAAAAATAATAAACAAACAAAATGAATAAGTAAATAAATAAATAATACAACCAAAGCAAACCGACAACTAAACAAAAATTAAAAAACAACAACAAAGAAATGAGTGAATGAACGAATGAATGAATGAATGAACGAATGAATGAATGAATGAATGAATGAAGGGACCTTCAATGAAACTGACTATAAAGTTGACTGGTATAGAATGATAATAAGTATGATATTTTGACTTATTTGGCTTTGAGTACTTCACAAATGGCTTTAGCTGTGACAGAGTCTTTTTGCTTTAAACATATCACTAAAATATCACGGTAGGTGCCAAATGGGTGGAGTTGTTTCCAATGTTGCAGAGCAGCGATTCTAATGAAGATAAACATGCAAATATATACATGAGTTCGGTCTGCATTGTTATTGTATAAAATGTAACAACAACAAAAACAACAACGGCAACAATGAATAGGAAGAAAGAAGAACAGTAACATTATACTGTAGATAGTTGGGATCTACCTTTGCTCAAATGCTGTAAAATAGTCTTGCTTAATGTCTGTAATATTTGCATATGTCAGATCCAAGTATGGAGCCAATATTTCCCACTGGATCATAGCACGGGCTATTTCTTGCAAGTCTTTATGGATATCCCCATTGTCAAAATCAATCTCCTTGTCAAGATAGGTGTGTGAAGAGTCAGGAAGATCACGCATGAAAGCTTCAAGCCTGGCTTCATAGCTGCTATCTGTATCTACCCAAATTAACCACAACAATAAATAAATATTTGATGTTAAATTTAAAGTATCATTAGTATTTTTTATGTAATTTCTGTATATAGCTAATACTACTACATGGCTTTACCAATGAAGTGAACTGAAGACTGTAAATGATTAAGGAACATGGCTCAATAATAATTTAGCTTGAAAATGTAATTATATCTGGTGCTCTCCTCCCGAATAACTTATACCCATTGCCTTGAATCTCCATACTTCATTCATAACAGAAATTCTACTCTCCTCACTTTTACTATATATTCTCATTTGGGTACATGCAGGCTTCACTTTTGTCCTCAATATAAATAGATTTGTGCCAGTATTCTCTTGGAACTAACTAACTTCTATTTGTGTGCTGCTATAGTAATGTTAACTTATCTACTCTACTTTTGATACAAGAAAATTATGACAAGCCGGCTAGCTAGAAGTGGGACAACCTTGCTTATCTCTGAACACCTCCTGATTATATGAACTATGGCCTGCTATGTTGACCAACACACCACACCCCAAGTATAGTTACATTGGTCCATGACTACACTGAGCTAGGCTTATGTAGTAGTGCTGCATACCTTGTTGGTCATCCATCTTCACCATCTTGAAGATTACATCAGCAGTTTCTGTATCCCCCCATTCACAGCATATCTTTAAGAGGTCATTATACTGCCCAAATGGATGGTGTTGCTTCCATTTTAAAAGGGTTGCAATTCTAAATGAAATATGCATAATATTGATATTAAGACAATCATTTATGAGTAACACACATTCATTTATTTATAGAAACATGATATGGCCGTGGTGCTCAGGGCTGGGGGTAGTAGATGAGCAAGAAGAAGAGAGTAAAGGTGAAAAAAGAGACAGAGTAACTATAAAATAATTAACAACAAGATCCTGAGCAGTAGCTCGGCATTAGCTGATGGGACAATATATCATATGACATACAAATATTCAATGTTAAGTTCCATCATAACTAGTCAGTTATTCCTTAATACCATCCAGTGTGTTGTCATTCAAGGCTTTGGCTCCCACAACTAGCTTTGACTCAAGGGGAAAATTTTACCCATACTACTATTGGCTAGTGACCAAGAGCCACTTAGAGAGCTATAACTGAGGACACACCTCAATGACACGATAACTGTATAGTTACAATATGTATAGCCATATTACATATTAACACATAAACCTTTTATAATCAGAAGAAGTGTAGTCCTTTTTGATGTCTAAAATTTCATTAGATGATATTTCCAAATGTGGTGCCAATATTTTCCATTGCTTTATAGACAGAGCAATCCTATAGAGGTCTTGATCTTTGTTGTCGTGGTTCCAATCAACAGTCTTATAAAGATTACATTCAGGAGATAATTGGCTCAGGTATTTGCTATATAATTTAGGATCAATGTTTTCTGAAAAAAAAATCATATGAATCAACTCTTGGTGCAAACTGTACCGATACTAACTGTCGTGGTGTATATCAGAAAATAGATTTTGGGTGTGGTACCAGCTAGCTATAACAACTATTTACAAATTAAGGGAAAAAAATGTTTTTTGCATTGTTCTATTAAAATAATGAAGATTAAAATGTCATTAATATTTATAGCAATTTATCTGATTTGATTATTAACACACTAGAACTTTTCTATTCTCTTGTGACTAAGACTTGCCTTGAGATTCATTTATTCATAATTACCAATTATCTATTTGCCAATTTGTGTAAACTAACCTTTACTACAGGAGTCATTTGATTTGGACGGTGATTCAATACTACCACTGGAAGCTACAGAGGAAACTTTGTCATCTAAATAATAGGAAATTTTAGTTACATAATATAATTTTTGCTTATCTATGCAGAGCTGCAGATTACGTGAATATCATTCTCTAAAATAAAAAAAAAATTAATCACATTGGTTAAAAAGATACCTTTTTTAATTTTTAATTTTTTTATTTTCAGTGAAATAGTGCATTTACTCTGTAATGTCCTATGATCCATGCTAGGTAGCATACTAAAAATGTCTCCTTTTTCTGCTTCCCCATTTCCTACCTTGAATCCAATATTTTTGCTCTTCAGACAAAGTATTGAATAGCATAGGATTCCTGGAACACACAAGACCTTATTTCTTTGAGTATTCTGCAACATGTGGTGCTGTATGGTCGTCATGCAATGTGTCTAATTATAATACAAGTTATCATATCCAGTAGAGTCTGAGGCTCTCCAAATATAAGATCCAATTCCCTGAAATACAGAATTCGAAATGATTTGTTTAAATAATTCAAACCATGCACAAGATCATTTTCGTCTTCAAAATATTGAGACATTGCATTTTGAACTTCTTGAAGAGAAAAAACTGCTTTTTGTTGCTCTGTCATATTTTTAATGTTAGTTCCAGGTAGAAATATTTGAGTGGAATATTAATGTGATTTGCCCAAGTCTCACTCATCGATTCTTTCATGATTTTAAGACCAATTTGATGATCTTTATCATCAGGGTTCTTGGCGTTGACTGCAAAGATTAGACTGCTGTAGTGATGGTTACAATATATGGCATGGTCTTGTAAACCGGACGAATTTATAATGTCAGTAAGCTTCTTCTCTTTTTGCTCGCGAGTTTCTTCTTTACACTTGTGTTCTTCATCTCGATGAGTTCCCACAATCATAAACCTAGTTTTACGATTTCTCTTCGAGAGTGACGATATCATTTGTAGAAACATACGAATCATCTGCTCATTGGATAAATTTGACTTAACACTATGTCCCACAGGTTTTCCATCTTTACCATGGTAACATCCCAAGAGAAATTCAGCCAAACTTTTGCTGAGGTCAATCACCAAAACACCCAGCGACATACTACCTATAAACCTAGGCAATATCTCTAAAAATTGTGGCTGGCCACCACAGTCTGTCAGCTGTCCAAGTATCACTTCTGACAAGGACTTTACATTCTCTAACCCCGTGTGCATAATTCCAATTAAGCGCTTATCGGTTGAACTTTTTTGGAAGAAGCTTGTAGATGTTATCTGGTTTGAAGAAGTCAAGTCCTCGGGCTTGTGAACTGTCACTTGATAGTGCTTAGTGGCTCGGACGGGAGACTCAGCACATGAAGTACTGACTCTTACATGTGGAGGCATCTTATTCAACGCCAAAGCAATTGTGTGCGTTTTTCCAACTCCAACCCAACCAAGGATTACAGTCAATGATTCTTTGAGATTAATTTTGTTTTGCATAATAAACAGTAACTTCGCTTGGGCATCTAGGTCACCAACTGCAACAGTAATAAAAGGATTTATGTCACATTATATACAGTTTGTTACTAGAGCCTTATTTTATCAATGTGCAGGGGATTATGTAGGGGACCAAGATAATTGAAGTGGGTGCATCTTGGGTGCGATAAAAAAGAAATCCCTCTTTTAAATAATCCTGCGTAAGACCCTGACATGAGTTCTGCGAGTGTCATAAAGGTGGCATAACCCCACATACTTTCATTGCTATGGTAGAATGATACTGCAATATGGAGTATGTGACACTTTTCATTTAACGGAAGTAACAAATAGTTTTGAGTAAAGAGATCTAGTATAAGGGTCACAGACAATTCTGCAGCTGTAATTTGAGAATCTAGCCAAAAATATTATATCACTGAAACCCTTAAAGGTAACGTGTTACTTAAAAAAAAAAAAAAAAAGAATGTTAGAGAAGCAAATTGTTTACTAATTGCACTCTTATAATTTCACTCTAGGCTGAAATAATTATAATAATAGTAAATTTTCTCATTCTAACAGTCAATATTGTTAGTTAAAACTTAACCCGATGCTTTGACTTCTTACCGAAGTCCTCTTCAGGGGTCAGCTGAGGTTAAACTCTCCATGGTGATATAATAATACAATGTAAACAGCAAGATTTCTGGAGGGTACGCTTACTGTTTATTATATCCTGGAGGGTAATTTGAATGCAGCATGGACATCCAGCATCCTGGAAGCTCTAAACCCCGTCTCTGTTAAACTTGTTGTTGTCGGGTATCATCTGTATGTGTAGAGCTTTCTTGATCTTTAACTCATGATTCTTACTGGCTCTGTCAACAACTCTTACCTCTTCCCATATAATAGGGTGATGTTGCTGACAAGCATGTTCAGCAAGGTTTCAGCCATTGCTGAACATGATTGGCAGCAAGAAGTTGAAGTGTCTGGTTAAGTTTTAATTAACAATATTGGCTGTTAGAACCAGAAAATTTGCTATTATTATCATTTTCACTCTTATGGTTACTGTAATAGTCAGGAATTATCATCCTGCATGTGCATACCAAATTTCTGAAGCAACAGCTCCATCTGGACTCTAATAATCTATTTTGGGCCACATTTGTGAGTGGGTCTAAGAAAAGGGACCTTATGGCGCAAACCAAAAAAATTGAGTTTCTTATGCTAATAAAGAGCTACAATTGATCTCAACTTAGTGCTACAATACTGGAGAGTAAAACCTTCGACACGCAGAGAAACTGGCAGTTGAACTGGGCTGTAAGAAGTTTTGCGTAGAGTTCTTTTTAGCTTTCAGAGCGTCTCACAGCCTGTCTTGTCGGAATCCTTCGCTACTCTACTCGATGTAGCGGTAACTTTCAGCCAGAGGTAAGCTGTAGAGTGCATGCAATAGTCTCAAAGCTATGCCGCTTTTTTAGCTGCTTGTTTGAAACTCCGCCCATTCCCTGTTTATTGTACTTTGAGAACGAGAGAGAATAAAAAGTAGCTTGTTTTTTCACGGCATGCTTGGGGTCTTTAAAGTTGTTTTGACATTTGAAATTTGGCATAGACTCAAATGTGGCAGGGATGCTGACTCAAATGTGGTAGGATTAGCAGCTGCAAGGAGTAAGATTGGTTTAGGTAGTAGCTCCCCACCCCTTTATAGTTTCCATTCTTGTACTTAGGCAAAATGACATAACTATACATGAACTTTAAATAACACCCCTACCCAACCCCAACCCCCACCACACCCATTTAGGGTTTTTTAACAAAGTAATATTGCAAATACCTTCTTCACGATTGACTGGAAATATGGAGACTAGCATAATGGAGTAGCAAGCAGATTTATTTCATTCATTTAGAAATAAGTAAATCTACTGGGTTTTTGATAGCTAACCTCTGTCTCCTAGTGCCTCTTGATATTGGACAACATTCTGACTGTATTTAGATATGTTGTTTCTAAATCTTGCTATTTTCTCTTCATATTCAATGATTCTGTCCATACCGGTTCCTTCCTCAATAGACATATTGTACAATTTCTGCACAAGGACATAAAAATACAATATTAGAAAATGAACAGATTACTTTATATCATCAAACAGTTCACTTTTGCTGACAAAACATCAATAATTTAATATTTTTTTGACGTTCTGACAGACTGTTTATGGAAAGGTTTTAGTAATTGACTCTAAAAAGGTAACATCTCTGAGAAGGATCAAGAACCTTATTTACTATACATACCAGCATCAAAATTACCTCAATGGATGTAAAATATGTAATACTCACCTTTTTCAATGTTTCTAAATATTTCTGACGAGATGAAGCACTTTACAAAAAACCAAACATGTACAAGCTATTCATTAAAAAAACAATTGTGAATGCTAACTTACATATGAATTTCCAAGTATCTTTTTTTTCAAATCCTCCAATAACATGCCAATCAAAACAATGTAACTACTCTTTGCCCTTATGTAAATAAAGATCAAAACCTCAATAGCATACAATTGGCATAAAAGGGTATAATACATAGACACATTAAATAAAAATGCTGCTTTCTCTTTATCTGGGATTAAGTATGATGAATGGGGGTTGATTATTGTAGCTCATGGCAGAGCACTTGTGCTTCCAGCAGTCCTGGGTTCAATTCCAGTAGCCACCAAATGTTTTTAATTCTGTATTGTTAAAAAAAAAAAAAGGCAGTGAAAGAGAAAGGATATATCTAATGGGTAAAAGAAGGCCCAGAAAAAATTGAGAAGTGAAAAATTAGCAAAGTAAAAAAAAAATTCCACCAAGAAAAAGAATCTTTGAAAAAGGAAAATTTCATTGGTCTGTTGAGAGCGAGACTGTATAGCGTAGAAATACCCCTAACAGCATAAATATCTGCCTGCTGGTTACAGTAGCTCAGTAGCAGAGGCTTGTGTGTTAAGCAAGCAGTCAGAGTTCGAGTTCAAATCCCGGTGGCGACCAAACATTTTTTAAAATTTCATCTTGTTTAACAAAAGCCTGCGAAAAGAGAGACTACATCTAATGAATGCAACACTAGCCAATTCCCACACATTTTATTGGTGTTTTCACTCCTTTAATTGATGTTTTTTTTCCAGTTCTATTTTCAAGGGAGTAAAATTTATAGCAAAATCAACAACAACAAAGAAAATCAATTTGTCGTAAATTATACTATAGTCGAAGACCAGATTTGACTTCTATAATATAGAGCAAAAGACACATTATCTTCATGAGGTGAAAATACGCCATGTCACTGACTTCTACAGAGTTAACCAACTAGGTTTGTTGAAGATGAAACCCTTTCCAAACTTTGAAAGCTCCACCCTCTTTGTAGATAGAAGTGGCCTATTGAGTTTGGCTTCATGGTTGGATCTCTTTATGTACAAACATATTCTCTGGCTAATCAATACTTTATTGTGCAATAGCACAATAAAGTATCTCCACTTACTTGAGCAGAAAATTCAGAAAAGTCTGTGTCGGCCATCATTTCAAGTAAATGAATTGCAGGAAAATAAATTGCTCAGTGATAAACAGATACTGCCAACGAACGGTATAATTCAACTTCCTCCTATTATTAACTAGTCCCTGACCGGAGGTAGGCCCCGGGGTGCAAATTTAAGGCCTTTTCTCATGAAACAGCAATGGTCCAGATTGGACTAAATGTGCCCACACGACTTGCTGCAAGGAATCGCCATGTCTCCTGCAAGTTCCTATCCCAATTCCAGGAGTTTTGCTTGTATAGCTCATAGTGTGTGCTTAGTGCACAGGCATCCTGACTCTTATAGGTGAGCATTTTGTGTGTATGTGTGTTGTGTGTTTGCGTGTATTATGTATGTATAAGTTACACTGACCACCATGAGGTGGAGGTCGGTCAAAGGCCCAAGGATAGTGTAAATCTCGTATTAACTGAATGGCAAATTGCTTGCTAATTATTTTGTTCTGTTAGAGTAGAACCTCACAATTTGGGACTAGTCATTGCAATTCACAAATCAGAGGTTGTTTTCATTAAGAGGGGATAAGCAATACAGGAGGAGGCTAGTGCAATATTCACTAAACACAGGTAATTTTGCTTATTAGAGAGTTTACTTCACTGTATTTCATAATGTTTTTTTTTACTACTTGTATCTTGTTTTATAATTGGGAAGCAATAGATAAAAGTAAGAGTATATGCATGTATGCAAGTATATACGTACATGCATACATAGCTATATACATACATACATACATACATACATATATACACACATACGTACATACATTAGCTACATACATACATACTTGCATGCCTGCATACACACATACGTACATACAAACTCACATACATATACATACATGTACATACATATACATGCATACTTTCATGCATACATGAGTACATAGTTGCAGACTTTGATGTGTAGTATAATAGCGATTTAGGAAAATAAACTATACTAATCACAACAAAATTACAGACATATGCATATGCCTTATTCTAGGCCATACCTCAATCTCTAACATGCAACAATGTCTACAATATTCTGATGTTGGTTTCATGAATATTAATTATTGTGATGCTTGAGTGACCTTATCATTTTAAATTTTTGGACAGATGTCAATTAAAAAGCTCATTTTAATGGTATGAAAGTTTCTTATCCCCCCTCCCCTCCCCTCACTAGGGTATCAACATAAACCAAAGATATTGCATTTAGGTATATCCCCCTTATTATTCATCTGTAATCTCAGGGTTGTATTATGCAACATTAATATTGTTTTTTACGAGAATTCCTCGTACAGACTCTAAACTTCTAAGAGTTCCTAATCTTTCACAACCACAGGGACACAAGAGCCATTGGTAGTCAGAATGCCGTAATATTAAAACTAAGGAGGCTACTATTACTCTAGGGAAGCTGAAGTAAGTAAGTAATTCCATATTTGTTAGCTAAATATACAAAAATAACTCTGGCCTTTCTTTTATGTAGCTAAGAGCTTGTTGTCAACAGTGACTGGTAATTCAAATAGTCAGAATGGCTTCAATTCGATACTATGGAAGTTACCACTGCTCAATGAGGTAAGAAAGTAATTTTGTATTTGTGTGCTAAAATTGATGGTTTTTTGTTTTTGTAGCTGAGAGCTTATTGTCAAGAATTCACGGTAATTCAGATAGTCAAAGTAACTTAAATTTGATACTACAGAAGTTATCAATACTCAGGAAATTGAGGTAAGTAGTAATTCCATATTTGTTAGCTTAAATTACAAATAATAACACTGATTTTTTGTTTATTGTAGCTGAGAGTTTGTTCAAGAGTTAAGATTATCAGAATGGCAGATGTTTAATGCTAAAAAGGTTAACAAATCAGGTAAGAGAGTGATTTTTTATTTGTTTGCTGTCATAACTGCTATTATAATGTTTGCATGAACTAAGCTGATACATAGTAACAATTTAGTTTTATGTTACCTAACTATCAGGCTTGCTCGCCATTTGTGCTCAAGCACACCACTAGTTTATTGGCGAGCGAGCGTAGCGAGCGAGACACTTACAGGGGTAAAAATGAAAAAATCGGGGATGTTTGTTGGCGAGCGAGCGTAGCGAGCGAGACAGTATTAGGGGTGGATAATGCAAAATCGGGTATATGTTATTCAGCGAAGCGAGCGAAGCGAGCGGAGCTGACTCTCTAATGAGTTCGCGATATATATATATATTTGGCGAGCGAGCGTAGCGAGCGAGACACTTACAGGGGTAACACAATCGAAAATCGGGGATGTTTGTTTATTGGCATCGCGTAGCGCGTGCGAGACACTTACGGGGTAAAAATAAAAAATCGGGGAATGTTTATTATTTGTATATTGTTTGGCTGGGGCTGGGGTACTAGGTGTCATTTTGTACTTGACCCTCGCGTTTGTTGGGTGTTATTGTGGTCGACCCCTCCCAATTGCACTAAACGAATCCTCTGGTTTATATCGATCATGTACCCGTATCACCCTAGAAATTGGATTGGTTTGCCGTTTTGAATTCTTTTGCTGGTGCAGTTAAAACTTGAAAACTTAAGGGACTTCCATTTCTATTCGAGTTTGTGGCAGTGGTAAGTCAATGCGCTCTTTGTCATGGTTATAAGCCGTGCGCAACAGTATTTACTTGAAAATACATTGTCCACTAGGCTACCGCTAAGGTAAGTCTGTGTAGGTGCATGTCCAGTTGTGTCAAAACTTTGTGTGTTACAACCACTATTTAGCTAAAGAATATCACAAAGAAAACGTTTAAATAACGTGTATTGTTTTGTTGTTGTTTTTTTCCCTTCAATTCAAGCAGTTGCAGAGAGTTGTTACTATGGCACTGAAATCCCTTTACCCTGTATGCTAAATTTAATAACTGGACCTTATTTTCAGTAGCTTCAGTGTTAGAAGTCAAGATCATTCATATAAAAATAGTATAGTCTTTAGGCTCGCTCGCCATTTGTGCTCAAGCACATCACTAGTATATATGTTTGGACGTATGTATGTCATTTTGTACTTTGACCCTCCGTATTTTTGTGTTCGCTCCGCGTTCGACCCCGTCCCAAACTTCACTAAACAGAATCCTCCGGTTTAGCGACCATTACTCGTATCACCTTAGAAATTGAATTGTTTACTGCTTTGAATTCTTTTGCGGGTGCAGCTAAAACGCAAAAACTTATGGGAGCTCCATTTCAATACGAGTTAGTCGCTATTTGTCACAGTTATAATCCCTACTCAACAGCATTTACTTGTAAATTCATTGTCCACTAGACGAACCGCGAAGGTAAGTCTTGCGTAGGTATGTTCAGTTGTGTGAAAGTATTGTGCGTTACAACTACTATTTAGAATGTCACAAAGAAAACTTTAAATAACGTGACTTGATTTTGTTGCTTCTTTTTCAATTCAAACAGTTGCAGGGAGCGGTTGTACCTTGAGTGTTACTTGTTAAAATCAATCATTTAACAATAGTGTAGTTTAAGGCTCGCTCGCCATTTGTGCTCAAGCACACCACTAGTTAGGTCTAGAAATTGTTTTTGTTCTTGCGTGGGCGTACGTGTGTACCCTTTCTCCTACGCGCTTGCGCGGGCCGGGTAACCTTCTTAGCAACATTTTGTTTTGTTTACCCGCTGTACGAAGTAGCGATGCCCAGTAGACAAAACGTTCCCTTTATCCTACGCGCTTGCGCGGGCCGGGTAACCTTCTTAGCAACAATTTTTTTTGTTTACCCGCCGTACGAAGTAGCGATGCCCAGTAGACAAAACGTTAGAAACGCTCGGTCAAGAGCTTTGAGTGCGTTAGGAACTCCAGAAGAAAAAATAGTAAGGAGAGAGATAAGAAATGAAAAGGACAGGGCAAGGAGGAGGAGAGCTAAAACGAAACAGAAACAGGTAGCAAAGTAAAGAATCTTTCTTTTTGAAAAGCCATTAAATGTTCCTAATTTATTTATTAGACTATTCCTGAGGATTACTGTACCAATCAACTTTATACAGCTGTAGACTCAACTACTCTTGAAGACACTGAAAATGCAGCCACACCATCTGAACAAGAAGCTAATATCCCCACTACTTTTTGCACTGCAAGAGGAAGGAAAAGACATCTATCAGAGGACATCCATTCTCATATACACCCAAAGCAGCAAAAAAAGTTGCAGAAAATATAACTCAAACAATTTCGATACCGCAAAGCCTTTCAGCTTATCAGCAACGAATGCAAGAGGTAAATATAAAATAAAATATATACTTCAATAAGTTAATACGAGACATTTTCGTTTAGGAAACCATTATGCAGAGAGCAACGTCTACAACTAATGTCACAAAAACAGCAAGTCACACATTTGTTTGAAAGTGATAGTGAAAGAGATCACAGGCTCCACTGTTTGTCCACTAACCAACTGTTGAGAACAGCAAATGAATCTTCATTACAAAATTCCTCTAGATTAGAGCAGTTGTCAACTAACCAACAGTAGAGATTGGCTGATGAAACACCACTTCAACGGGAGACTAGATTGTCTCAAGTTAGGGGGAACAGGTCAAGACAACATCCCCAGGTTCCATTGCACCATATTATTCCAGCATTTGATGATCCTCAAGTTCACACAGCAATGCGTAATTTTCATGCTAAAATCTCATCGATTACTATCCCAGTCTGCATAACGTGTATGGAGAAATTTCCAGGCACCAAAATGAAATTTAAGTTATTGGAATGTTGTCGATGTAGCCGGGATAAACATATCCCTAAGCTCTATTCAGTTCAAAATAACATGCATCCTGGAAACATTCCTCAACTTGCAGGTTAAATTTAATGTAAAACTATAAAAATTAACCTAACTCTATTTATCAAACTATGTAGTCTAAGATCTACATTCATTTAACATACTCTGCTCTCCCTCTGAATATGTTATAGTACCCAAACAAACTCTTTTATTTTTTATTTTTATTAAACCACAAAGTTTACATCAGCTATAACTGTAATGATGTATGACATTTTTAATTAAATAGCTGGTATATTCTGTCTAAAACACCAGCCAATAACTTTGATGGTAAAATAATTCATTATTCTTATATTATCACAAATAATATAACATTTAAACTTTATTATATAAAGCAATACTATGTAGCTGATTACGAATTACATTAATAAAATAAATAATAAAATAATTCATTACTCTTGTTTTACCACAAAAAGTATAACATTTAAACTTTATTATACATAGCCTAAATTTTATAACCTTCATCATACAGTGGTATAGAATAGAAGCACCAATAAATCTAGAAACAACAGACAGACATAACATTAACAACATCAAAATAAATAACTGTATCTATAGCTGCAATTACAGGGAACATGCACCGCTCGCTTCGCTATTTTGCGCTATTCGAGCGCACCACTAGTTTTATTGTCGAGCGATGTAGCGAGCGATACACTTGCAGGGGTAACACAATCGAAAATGGGGATTTTGTTTATTTATTATATGTTTGGGGACGTATGGTAGTCATTTTACTTTGACCCTCCTATTTTTGTGTTCGTCCGCTCGACCCCGTCCCAAACTTCACTAAACAGACTCCTCTGTTGTAAGCGACATTACCCTATCACCTAGAACTTGAATTTTTTACCGCTTTGGGGGGAAAGTGGGGGGGCGGTCAGTTAACACGCAAAAAAACGTATGGGAGTCCATTTCTAATTCGAGTTAGTGGGGGGTAAGTTATACGCTATTGTCACGTTAAAGCCCTACTCAACAGTATTTACTTGCAACTTCGCATTGTCCACTAGACGAACCACGAAGGTAAGTCTTGCGTAGGTATGTTCGTTTGTGAAAGTATTGTAGTTACACTACTATTCAAGAATAGCACAAAAGAAAAATTTTAACTATTGACTCATTTTTTTGCGTTCTTCTTTTTCAATTCAAACAGTTGCGGGAGCGGTTACTATGGCATTGAAACCCATTTACCGCATATACTTAAATTAAAAACTCGACTTTATTTTAGTAGCTTGAGTGTTAGTTGTTAAAATCAATCATTTAACAATAGTGTAGTTTAAGGCTCGCTCGCCATTTGTGCTCAAGCACACCACTAGTTTATTTAGATATATGTATGGACGTACGTATGTCATTTTGTACTTTGACCCTCGCGTTTTTGTGTTAGTTATGTGGTCCACCCCGTCCCAATATTGCACTAACAGAATTCCTCTTGTTTATCGATCATAATACCCGTATCACCCTAGAAATTGAATTGTGTTACCGTTTTGAAATTCTTTTGCGGGTGCACGTTCAACTTGAAAACTTAAGGACTTCCATTTCCTATTAATTCCTATTCGATTTGTGCGGTGGTAGGTCATGCGCTCTTGGTCATGGTTTTAAGACCTGCGCAACAGGAGGTAAGTCTGTGTAGATGCATGTCCAGTTGTGTCAAAGCATTGTGTGTTTACAACCACTACTTAGCTAAAGAATATCACAAAGAAAACTTTTAAATAACGTGTATTGTTTTGTTGTGGTTGTTTTTTCCTTCAATTCAAGCAGTTGCAGAGAGTTGTTACTATGGCACTGAAATCCCTTTACCCTGTATGCTAAATTTAAAAACTGGACCTTATTTTCAGTAGCTTCAGTGTTAGAAGTCAATAAAAATAGTATAGTCTTTAGGCTCGCTCGCCATTTGTGCTCAAGCACACCACTAGTTTATCTGTTTATGGGGTACGTGAGACCTCTGTTTTCGCCCGCGCTTCTAATTACGTAAGTTAGGTAAAGCGTTCACAGTTCCAGTATTTTTCAATTAACGAGCGCGGAGAATCCTGCTGCACTGCCTTACGCAACTCTGTTTCAACCAAAACGTTTATAGCTACTCTCTTCTTGAAACAATTGTGAAGTATTTGTCAAACTGCGCTTCTTTGCCACTGCTTTCTAAGTTTTATTCAGGTAATTCTGTTATTGTTAACTCAGCTAAGAGCTTGTTGTCAACAGTGACTGGTAAATTCAAATAGTCAGAATGACTCAAATTTGGTACTAGGAAGTTACTACTGCTCAAGAAAATGAGGTAAGAAAGTAATTTTGTATTTGTGTGCTAAAATTGATTGTCTTTTGTTTATGTAGCTGAGAGCTTGTTGTCAAGAATTCGAGGTAATTCAGATGGTCAAAGTAACTTCAATTTGATATTACAGAAGTTATCAATACTCAAGAATGAGGTAAGTAGTAATTCCATATTTGTTGGCTAAAATTACAAATAATAACACTGGTTTATTTTTTATCGTAGTTGTTCAAGAGTTACTGGTGATTGAGATTATCAGAATGGTTGATGTTTGATACTACAAAAGTTACCATTAATCAGGTAAGAGAGTGATTGTGCATTTGTTTGCTGAAATAAAATGACATAACTGCTATTATAGAGTTTGCATGAAGTAAACTAAAACATAGTGACATTTTATGTTACCTAACTATCAGGCTCGCTCGCCATTTGTGCTCAAGCACACCACTAGTATATATGTATGTATGTATGGATGGTACGTATGCCATTTAAACGCGCGCGCGTGGAACGTTTTTCTCCAAAAAACACGGCTTTTTAGGCTTGACCCCAGTTTATTCTGAAACTACAGCATTAAGCAAGCCTTACTTTATACTTAAGCTCCAAAGTGTGAGAAAATTCCGGCGAAAACGCTTGCTTTTCAAGAAACAAAAAGTTGATTTTACCGGTTACTATGGCATTGACGACCTATTTCCAGACCTAATTTCAAAATTTCGCCGTTTTAGGGGGGATACGGAGTGCCGCTTGTTGGTTGTCAAGAGTCATTGGTAGTCAGAATGCCGTAGTATTAATGCTAAGGAACCTACTACTACTAGAGGGAATCTGAGGTAAGTACGCAATTCCATATTTGTTAGCTAAATATACAAAAATAACTCTGGCCTTTCTTTTTTGTAGCTAAGAGCTTGTTGTCAACAGTGACTGGTAAATTCAAATAGTCAGAATGACTCAAATTTGGTACTACAAAAGTTACCACTGCTCAAAAAAATGAGGTAAGAAAGTAATTTTGTATTTGTGTGCTAAAATTGATTGTCTTTTGTTTTTGTAGGTGAGAGCTTGTTGTCAAGAATTCA
>WLWD01002746.1_pt1 | contig 56369 bp, 41 predicted proteins | sample 6712731 | NCBI WGS metagenome assembly WLWD01 (sample SAMN12718690, study PRJNA576275) | sponge metagenome | isolation source: marine sponge | host: Mycale hentscheli | place: New Zealand: South Island, Marlborough, Capsize Point | collected 2014-11-01 | reverse complement strand
GATAGAGAGTGTGAGGTGGATATAGTTGGTGAAATAGACGGAGAGTGTGAGGATGCACTTAAAGAGCAAGAAAGTGGAGGTGAAAGAAATACATGTCTTCCTCTGGGAGCCTTTAGTTTCATGCAGTCTTTCATTTTTTTTAGCTGCTGTAGAAGAGGAGGCTCTCTTAGACTCTACAGGAATGTTAGAGGATATCTCCAGAACTTCCACCTGATTTCGTCGTCGCTTGCTCGCGCGACTAACCGTAGGTAATGCGGCTTTGGAAGCCATAGTATAATCGAGTTAGCCTGCCAAGTGAAAATGGAAAGTACGATTATGCTAGGGTAATTCCCTTCAAGTCGCGCAAGCGCGAAGTTGGACCCAATCTTACGCCGTGTGACGAATTACCTCATAATTTCCAACGTGAAAGAAAATGACGAAAAATGTATTGTAGTCTACGAGAGAGGCGCGTTTTCTCACCTTCCCATGGTTAAATAACTATTTAAAAGATATCAGGAATCTTTTAAATCAGATGGAAAATGGTATGCCTAAATTATAAAGAGCTATGTAGTATTGGTCAATCTCATGGAATCCAAGTTTCCACTCTTTAAGCTGGAAGCACTGTACAGCTCATCTCGTCCGTTTTCGGCTATGTTTATGTTTCTTACGTGCAGGTAATGTACAGCAGATGGAAAACGCAAATTGGTGAGGTGTACTTCTAATGAGACAAGATTAAAAGCAGTCTATTCTACCGTGTCCCAAAAAGTATTCTGATATTCACAGGATTTAGCAGTACAGCACTGTTAACTTGTAGCTAAAGTTATTAGACTTTCTTGTTAATAGTTGTGATCCGAGTTGAAGGTGGAGTGCAGCCTGAGTTGGTCCTAATCCTTACAATAAATGGCATCTAGTAGTGAAGAAAAAGGAATTGGCATAAACACAGCTTTGACAAGCACCCAATTTAACGGCTAAAAGGCTGTATTACAAGTTGCTAGCTAAATGATAGCTACATCCCTCTGAAATATATTGGCTATACAGCATTTGTTATTGAACAGGTAGACAAATAATCTTATCAACATCCTATCAGGTGGTCCTGTACCCTCTGCGACAACAGGACACTCTGTCTATCTCATTCCACACTCGCAACCTAAATTATCAGGATACAAAGCTAGAAAAACAGCAATCTGAGAAGAATCCGCTCATTGTTTACAAAATTCTTAATGAAGGCAGTCCACATGAAAAATTGAGCAGTATTCCATAAAGCAAATGTGGAGGCTTTCAATCTTGTTCATGGTTTATGTCTGACATGGCTCCACAATATTTTAATACACGGAAAGAAGATTTTGATGTGACTAATACTAAATGTTTATGGTGTGGATAGCATGTTGATTGTACGTGGAGAAAAGCAATAAAAAAATTATTACTGTGTGGAAGAGCAAAAAGAATTATAGCATCAACTACATATAGTTGAAGTTGAAACAAGTCTAACAAGCATCAAGCTCTTAGTACACTTTTACATCCATAAAGAAACGAAATTTATTGAATACTTCAAGACTTATGATAATTTTAACCGATGGGCCTTTTTTTACAATGAAACATAAATCAAAAGCTGAGGTCGGAGATATCAACATGGAGAGCCAGGGAGCAGTCTCTCCTTTTGAAGTGGTGCCTTGCCAGGAGAGTCAGAGAGCTATTGTCTTTCCTGGACTTGCATCTTCTCCTTTAGAAGGCCAGGAAGCCAGGCCTTCTTCTCCAATCAGCCAGGAAACTGTGTCCTCTCCTCTAGAGAGCCAGGGAACTGTGTTTTCTCCTCCTGGGTTTGTGAATTTCACTCCTGAGAGCCAGGGAGCTGGATGTGAGGTTATAATCCCTACATAGACAAGCCCATATAAGAAAATTGAGGCTTTGGTTATTTAAATATTTTGCTTACATGTATACAATTCTCAGTTGTGGCATGTGTATTTCTGTAAACATTTACAATGGTTTATAGGCAATGCCCACTGAAGCACATACCTCAGTCATCCAAGAAGTATTGACTTTTACCAAGGAATTATTTTTCTATTAATTATTATTATATAGAGTAAGGCAGACCAGTTCCGCTGTAAACAGATGTCAGATGACGTACTTACACATTGCAAGGCTGCTCTGGGTTATGTGATTGCATCTGATGTAGTGCAGCAGTCTGACAATGCATTCAAGGAGTTCGTAGATGGCATACGGAACTTCGTTCAACACTATTGTTGGGATAGTCATGCTTCATCTTCGTGCCATCATCCTAAGGTAACAAACAATAATCAAACCTTTGTATGTAGATGCATTTCCAGCTTTAATATATAATTTTTAAAAATTGTATCATTCAGGTGAACTCTGATGGATGTCCATACACAGCCAAGCACCTTTTCACTTGCAGGTCTCAGGTGGCTGCATTCACCAGGCTCATTGAGGAAATGGCCGCGCACCCCCAGGACTACGTGTCAGACCATGGTCGTCTTACCACTAATGCAGTGGAAGGCTTCCATGGGCTGGCACTGATGTACAGGGTGAAGCGCACTGACCTCTGGCACACACACTATGTGTGCAAGACTAACATGGCCATATGTCACAAGGTATACACCAAATAAATTATAGGCTGCTGAGGTCCAATTGGTATGGGCTGATATTCATAGGTATTCTGCTTCCACAAGATGGGACTAGACATGCCATTAAATGCTGTCGCTTCCATCGTAAAGGAGCAGCTACAGTGGGAAAAGAGCCGGCAACGGAAATCCAGCAGTGATAGCATTCACAAGTTACTATATAATTAAATTATGATCTATTGCTTCCTATTAAGGGTGCTGGCACACCGCCTACGCACCGCCAATGCATGCACCCACGCAAATCCATTAACTAAATCAATTATGTTGCTATGGCCTACTTTTATATATTTCTTAAGTTTTGCAGGCTATCCTATACAGTGGACCTCACAGTAAACTGTCTAAGGAGCTGGCTTACCAGAAATTAGAAGTCCAAAGCAACTACTATGGCAGATATAAGTGGTCACATTCTCCAACATAAATGGCAAAATATCCCTGACAATTCAACTCCACAGTTGGGGGTCTCACCCTCTACGGACTCTGGAACTCACCGCCGACAAAATTACAGAAGCTTTTTTCGATTTACAATTTAGTTTTCAAATTATTCATTGTTATTATTTTTGTGGCGACCATTTCCTTAAATATATCCATTTTTTGCCGTTATTACGAAATTTCCCTCTGTAATTTTTTTAATTTTTATCTTCTGTACCTGTACTCCAAAAATAGAATGGTTCTGAACCCCCATTCCGTACTCATGGCCAGAAATAGCATGCAGAACAAGCCAATCATTCCTCGCACGATTTTGTCAATTTCAGCCACGCCCTCCTCGGGCAGGTAAGGTATACGCACGGATTATTGTTTAGGTTGAAATATTTTGGAATGCAGTGGCTCTGAAAAGTGCCCGTTTGAAAAAATAAATAAACACAGAACGAAATGGAGAAAAGGCGCCCGGGCTGAGACATCTAAGTTGAGCAGAGCGCCTTGTACAACTTCTCTCCGAGTGGCTTGCTCCTGACTCCCTCCTGCTTCAGGGAGGCAACGAAGGCATCCTTGGTATCACTGGTTCTACCGAGAAGCAATAGAGTGTGGAAATCGATGCCTTGAGTGACTAACTTCTTGGCTTGTGTTGGTGTGATGCTGGGCTTTCCAAGGGATCTGGTGAGTAGTGTTGCATTGGTATACAGGGTCTTCTGAGCTAACCATTTCTTCATTTGCATGCTAGGTGACTGAATGTGAAGTTTGTCAGACATCCTGTTACTTTTTGTGCCACAAATATATTTACCTCTGCTATTATTGAATGCAATTGTAGGTACAAGCTCCAATGCACCTCCAGCAGTACCTGCAAGATTTAGACAGAGTCCACAAGTATACCACCAACAACGGGAAAAGTGCTTGCTTCATATGTGTGCATGCCTGATCTTTCAGGGGAACCTGCACTGCCTGGTGCAGATGGACTTGTACTGCTTACTGGGACAGACAGACTTGCGCTGAATTGTGCATATGAACCTGTGCTTGCTAGCACAGACGGACCTGTGTTTACGGACACGGACGGACCTGTGCTTTCTGGCACAGATGAACAGGCATTCATTGGCACAGATGGACCTACGCCCACTTCCAATTCAGGACCTGTGATACTACATGAGATACTATAATAAACCTGACACAAACTTTTTTATCTCAATTTTGCAAAAAATTTTTGTAAAAAATGTCAATAATTCCTTAGATGTGCAATTGAATATTTAGGATTTTGCCAGTAATTTTGCCAGATGACAGACAGTGTATTGTTAGTTGGTGTACAAGTAGCTAAGGTAGCTAGAACTATTTTTTTGTGTGTTGCAACAATCAACTTCTACTGGGATTACATCTTTTCTTGTGCCTAGCAGCAAGAAGTTGCTGTTTCCTCTTTGTTCCTCTGACTCTTCTACTAGCCATTGGCCACAACTTGATAACCCACTACCAAAGAGAGACCTGCAGAATAAAACCAGCCCTGCAATAAAACCCAGGATCCCGATAAACAGACCACAAGGGGATTTCATAAGAATAGATTGAGTAAGATCGCTAACTATACCCAAGGAAGTTCAAGGCGGGAATTCCGTGTGAGTGTTATTTTAGGCTAGCCACGAACTATAACTCGTGGTCTGGGAACTCAATTAACAGTGCATGCGCGTTGCTATGTGCCAGCACCCTTAAAGAGGTTCATTATTAATGCACACCTAATTCAGTGGTTTATCCATGTTTGTGGTATATTTCATATGTGATATACACTATGTAACGTAATTGTAGGAACTTACAGAAGAAGGCCAAAAAGGCTCGCTATGAGCAGGAAAAATTGTATATGGAGAGACTTGCACAAGCTGGCTGCACAGTGGGCGAGTATGTGGGTGATGGGCAGGGAGAGACAGAATCGGTTGTTTCTCAATCTCATGTGGAGGAAATAGATGAAGTGGGAGACTGGCGATGAGCAGAGCACAATTGATGATAATGAAGATCAACAGCCCCTGCTCATTTTATGACTGCGAAACCACAGGTTTCAGTATCTATACTTACCATATTATAGATATTGCAGCCAAAGTCATAGCATCTCCAGTTCCCGTGAATCAGCCATCCTTTTCGAGTCTTGTGCAAACACCAAGAAACATCCCTGGGCCTCGTAAAATTAAAAAAAATTAACGCAACAATTTATGTTTTTTTAATCTTCTGTTTTATATAAGTCACAAAGCTGACATGAATCTCACAGACTATGCTACGGTCAGAAAGGCCATTATCTGTGATTCTGCCACAGATTTTAAAGTGGCAGAATTCTACTGTAGCGCATGTTAGTGATGCAACCTGTACTGTCCACTACCATGGTATGTATTATACGCAGCCTCTGTTTACCTATATAAGTTACGTACAGCTTCACTGTAGTTTTGGTTGCCCACAATGGCTTCGCCTTTGATTTTACTTTTCTGATGGCTGAAGTGGAGAATCGTGACAACTTGTCCATGTCTTTGTTCACGTCCAACTTCATCCACTTCAGTGATTCGCTGCCCCTTCTGCGTTCGGTACCTATAAAATATGTGTGAAATAATATTAACTAAATCATTTCTTGTAGGTGAAGAAAGATGGTGACACAGCTCTCCTAGGACTCAAGTCCCTAGGTTTGGAGAAGCTCTATAGGAATATTGTGGGAACAGACATACAAGGCAAAAAATAATGCATATATATATATATATATATATATATTTTTTTTTTTTTTTTTTTACACCTCTCTAATTTTGTTAGGTGCTCACAGGGCATTACCTGATGTACTTGCCATGGAACATACTTGTCCTTCTCTGGTCAAGTGTCTGTCAAACCTCACCATTCGTTCTCCTGGCAAACAGATCTCCCTGTGGCTTGAACAGAAGCGGGCAAATTCTAGATCTACTGCTCTCATCAAGTCTTTGGGGAGGAAATGTATCACCTCGATAAGAGCAACGAGGTGGACATGCTGAAGAACTTGTTGGTGAATATGATGCTCTTTCTTCCCTCCACTTCTAGAATTGGAAGACTTTGCTTAGCTGCCTTATTAGGTTTGGCTAAATCCAACTGAGATTGCCGACACAATAATTCAGTAGGTGTTCTTCCACTTGCAGTCGATAGTAAGTGTCCAAAAGTTCTGTTGAACAATTTTTCAGAGCTTTCACAATTTTTACTGCCCATTCTACTTAATCATTTGAAGCGGGAAGGTATGGAACAGTGCAGATACGTCAAATACCATTCACCGCACACCGCCTACGCAATTTTTTGTTGACGGTTGCTATGCACGATTACTACTATTGTGTACATACAGGAGCTTCTCCACTACTACACAAGGACAAAGTACCTGCCAAAGGAGCCGCCACTAATTTTAGAGCAAATCTGGAAGAAATATCGGGGCCTGGTTATAAAACTTTGTAGCACTTTTTTGGAGCGGTAAGTTGGAGCTCGGCAATTTGGTGCACTACTAGCGATACTCTACTGCAAGACAACGAGTTCTTATCCATTTCAATATTACTTTATGATTTATTCGCAATTTTTTCTATTTATAAGATATTGAAAAATTCTCGTTGTGGTACAGTTCATTTTTTTTTGGTTTACCCGTGTGTAAAATTTTTGTGTCGTTCTCATTATTAGTTTCCAAGAAAAACTGTTACCAAATTTGGAACTTTAATTCCACTCGCAATTCTTAAGAAATAGCCCCACCCCCATATCTCGTACTCCGAGTACGCGAGCAATTTTTTTTTTATTAGTTTGTATTGGTTCTAAAGAGAGCCCGCCTATATCAAGAATAAACAAACATCAATACAACAAATAACAAGAGAGTCAGTAGAGAGAGCAGTTTATTGGAGATAGCCAGAAGTGACGGTATTAGATCTGCGCAGCTTGGGAAGTCTTCGCTCCACAGAAATCGAGCCTGGTGGATCCATCCGCTTGAGTTCAGGTGCGCAGAGTCCGGAGAACGGCTACAGAAGGAGAGGCAGCCTGGTGCACCTTGCCGCGTGAGCTCAGACGACGTATGGAGAGTTGCTATAAACGAATATGAAACAACAACAAGCTAAATTAAAACACCACAACTTTGCAAAGTATAATTCTTCTACTACTGCGCGATTGTTTCTGCTCGCGTATTATGGAATGGTAGGGTATTGGCGGGGAATAAATTAAAGTCTGGATCTACAGGCGGTGCGCGTTGCTATGTGCGGCCACCCTTAACCTTGTGAACTACCCCTGGGTTGGCTAGCGGGCCGGAAATGACAATTAACACTGGTGAGACCCCACCCATAGGCCAACATCCCTACAGCGTGCCAGTTATGATCAGAGAAAAGGTGAAGAATGAGTTGCAAAAGTTGGAAAGTCAAGGCATCATTAGACGGTCCACAAGTCCTTGGGCAAGCCCCTTAGTCCCAGTACGCGAGCCCAATGGAGATGTCAGACTTTGCGTGGACTACAGAAGGTTGAATGAGGTAATGACACCCGATCAGTCTAACTCTACCTAGGTAGAGTTACCTCTACCCTTCCTCTAACAAAGGTTCTGATTTCTCATCACTCTCATCCTGCTATACTACATCCAGTCTACTCACATTGAATTCCTCATTCCACTGTCTTAACCCTTTCGTTCCTGAATTGTTTGGACGCGCGCGGAAAAATCTAATCTTCCACCGCGGAATAGAGCATTACCGTTTTATTTTTTTAACTCGATGCTGGCTGGGAAAACCCCATAGCAACCATATATCACTAAATAGACCAAGAGTTTGGGATTCCCCTCATTTTTTGATTAAGAAAATTGAATAATATTTAGGCCCTCTACTAATGCTTTAAAAAAAAAAAAATTTTTCAAAAAATTTCATTTCTCCCATAAAAAAAATAAATAAATAATATTGTTTGATGTATTTTATACCAATATTATATTAGTTCAACAATAAAATATCTTGTTTGTTGTGTTTGGTGCTGATTGTGATCATGTAGGAGACATCTATGAGTGTCCACAAGGAACATATGCCATCGGAAGTCGAGCTCCACTACAAAACAATTTCAATGAGGCAACAGGAGCAGAGTCTTCCAGTGATGAAGGTAAAGATGCCGGACCTGGCGAAGTACACTCGCGCCCCCCCCCCAAACAAAAATCCTGTATGAAACCGCATACAATACATCATAAAGTTGCAATTATATAGGATCATGAATAATTTGTTGTTTGTATTACAAATATCTTAGTTGTTTGTGTTTTTGTGTATTCTGCGTCCTCTTCACAATCGGGTCAGTGACTGCATACACATCTGGTCCTAGTAGTACATGTGGCAAAAAAAATTAAATTTACAGATACATAGGCGGTGTGCCAGCACCCTTAATCAGATGAAGTTATCAAAGCTGAAACAAAACAATAAAGAGCAACACTTTAGAACTATAGAACATGGAGTATTTATAATTAATTAACTATTCTCTGATACTAGGCGATGTGATTTGAAGTCCTTGCAGTACTTTTTGATCAGTTTTTCCAATTCTATTCCAGCCTGGTGTCCTATTAGGTAGCTATACATGTAATTTCTAGCCAGTCTGAAATAATTTTGTATGTTTTCAGTGGAAACACTGCCAAGTCCTGGTCCAACATTACAACGAAGACCAACGATGTTATAATTACAGTAAGCTCTGATGTAATGTTTCGCCTGAGCCAAGCAGCGCTCTATTGGATTCATTTCGCAATGAAATTTTGGCAGAAAGAGACAAGCGTGGCCTTGTGTGAAGAAAATACTCAATCTGGTTTTTTTTTTTCATCTTGAAAGTCGGAGTGGCTTGCTAACTCCTTTCTAATGTCTTCCACTTTCATTCGAGGATGGTAACGACGCCTTTGCTTGAGGATATCGATCATTCCATGAGGAACTCTTAACATATTCACCTGTTTTATTACATGCCATTTTCGTCATGGAGATTCGTTTGCCCTCAAACTTGGACTCAGACTAGGCCAGAAACAGCAGATAATTCAAGCTCGGGTTCAGCACGATTGAACAGATGACTATATTCCAGAAATTATATGTGGGGTGTGGCTAAAATATTTACTTCCGGTCACTCTAAAGGGGGGTTCGACCAAACCCCTTGAAACCCCCCTGGCTACGGGTATGGGCTTTATCAGGTCCTTTAGCGTCTGCAAGCCTTCCATCTTGAAGTGGTATGTCTGAACGTACTGATTTAGCACTTTGAGGTTTATTACGGGGCGTTGTTTGCCGTCTTTTTTTGGCACTAGGAACAAGGTTGAGTAAAAAACCTCCCCGGGCCTATTCTACCTGCGTGACCACCCCCTTTTGCAGTAGCTCTGTCAGCTCCACCCTCATTTGCACCATGAGCTCCGCCCCGTACTGTGGTGGGTGCGCTCTCGTCCTCTGGTAAGGGTCGCTTGCGAATTCTATTAGGTAATCCTTTACCGTATCTAGGACCCATCTGTCCTTCATCACCCTTTCCCAATTTGCTAGGTGGTTTTGGAGCCTTCCGTCAACCGCCTTTGGAGCCTTCAGTTGACTTATAATGTTTGTCAAAACTAATGGTGGTGAAGTGGCATGAGATGGGTGCATTAGTTCTTGGGAAGTTCTGGCTTCCGGAACCCTTTGTGGAAGGGCCTGTAGCTGCTCCGAGCTCCTCCCGTCTGGAACTGCTGATATCCTCCGCCTTGCCTGTTGTTGCTGTTGGAGCCTCTACACGCCAACAAGAGATGCCCTCATTGCGTTGACCTGGTCAATATGGTCCTTGGCCTTCTTGGCAAACTTTGTGCCAAACAATGACGGTGGGACAGTCTGGAAATTGGTTGCCTCCTTGGCCACTGGAAGCACCGCCTTGTTCAGGTATATTGTGACCTTCTGCCTCCTGAGGTGGGTCATCTTGGCACCTCCTCTGACGGTTCAGGTGCTATATTAAGTGTAACCTGCATCTGAAAAAAAAATTGAATAATCGCAACAGAAAAAAAAATTAAATAATTGCAATGGAAAAAAGCAAATGTATGAAATTTACCTGTGATTTTATGACTCCAAAAATCAGGATTAAGGGTGCCCACGCAATTTTAATTTAATGGTTGCTAATGGCTGTTACTGCTTTCTGTGTGCTTGCAGATCTAAACTGTTTGTGTGCAAGGAACAAGTACCTGCCGAAGGTACTACTCACCGAATCTCAAATGCATGCGGAGGATTTATCGTGGTCCCGACTTCCAACTTTGTAGGACTTTTTTGGACCAATGCGTGAAGCTGGAGCTCCGTAATTCGGCACACTGCTAGTCATGCCACTACTCTACTGCACCATGAAGAGTTTTTTCTCATTTCTATATTACTTATTAGTTTATTCGCATTTTTTTTTCGTTTTATAAGATCTTGAAAATTTCAAATTATGGTGCAGTTCATTTTTTTATGTTCTATCCGTGTGTAAAACAAAATTCTCGTTCTCATGATTAGATTCCAAGAAAAACTCATACAAAATTTGGAACTTCTATTCCACTCGCAATTCTTAAGAAATAACCCCGCCCCCATTTCTCATACAATTTCTACGGGAGCAATTGTGTGTAACGGCTCCAAAAAGAGCCCTCCCTAGTTGTAACTAAATAAACATATTGTCAATCTGAGCAACAACAATAAAAAGAGTTAGAAATGATCAACGGTGAAGGTTTTGGAGCTAGTAGAGCAGCCGGAGAAGTCTTCGGGCCACCTAATTCGAACCGGCTGGAGCCTGCGAGTGAGCTCAGACAAGGATCGCTAGTGGAGTCAGAAGAGTCTTGGTGGAAATGCTACTGGAGAGCCTGCAGCTGAAGACACTAGAGGAAGGTATGTATAACACACAACATTTAAGAATAACAAGATAAGTAACTTCCTTTTGGGAGTGAGTAATTTAGCCACCATGATAAAATAACAGTGTTTCCATTCCCGCTACTTGGAGGCATTACTCATGGGAACTAAAATTGTTGAAATGTTGGCTGGAATACTGTACAATAAATAGGCAAGAATAATTAGAATAAAAATAGAAATGAAAACTTACCAAGACAAGTTGGTGAGATATTCCTGTCGACGCTAAGTTAGCCGCAGTACTGCCTGATATAACTTGTCCCTCAGAACTTTACTTCTCAAACCTTTGTCTTTCAGAGTTCTGAGAAACACTTCCTTATCAGTGCTGTCCCTTAGTTCAACCAAATCCTGCAAGGAAATGCCCAGTGTGTCAAGTCGGGTAGCTTGCGATGCCGTGATGCAATTGCCCAATCCCTTTGTAAGAACCATCTTACGATGGTGAGCATGCTTCTGTTGTGCCCACTGTCTCAGCTGCATACTGGGGCGGCGAATTTCTAATTCGGAAAGGCAGTTGACCAAGGAGGGGTAGGTGAGTACCGCTTCCAATGCTAGGACGTCTGGAAGTGCTCGATGTGCTCCTATTTAATTAATTAAAAATTAAGAATACTCACAAAAAGTAACAGTTTTAAGGGTGCCCGCACACCGCCTACGCAATTTTTTGTTGATGGTTGCTATGCACGATTACTACTATTGTATACTTACAGGGGCTTCTCCACTACAACACAAGGACAAAGTACCTGCCGAAGGAGCCGCTCACTAATTTTAGAGCGAATCTGGAGGAAATATCGGGGCCTGGTTATAAAACTTTGGGGCACTTTTTTGGAGCGGTGCGGTAAGTTGGAGCTCCGCAATTTGGTGCACTACTAGCCGAGCCGATACTCTACTGCAAGACAGTGAGTTTTTATCCGAATAAATTAATGTCCGGATCTACAGGCGGTGCGCGTTGCTATGTGCGGGCACCCTTAAGTTGCCTTCAAAATCCTTTCCCACAATTTTATTGTGCAGCTTGCCCATCGCCAGAGAAGTAGTTCCCTTTAGATGTTCATGACCATCCTTCTTCATCTACAATAGAAGTTTTACATATCTATAATAAATATGTTCTGATAGAGTAGCTAAAGTTTATTACCACAAGCAGAAGTGACAGTGAGTCACTAAAATGAATATTATGTGTTTGAAAGATGGACAAGGGAATTTGTCGGCTTTCAACTTCCGAAAATAAAATCGGGAAGTCATAACTGAAGCCATTATGGGCAACTAACACTGCATACATATAAAATAAAAATGTAATAAATAATATTTAGTAAAAAAAAAGTCAATGGGAATACCAGGGAAGTGGGTGGTACTTGTGGTGTCACTGACCTCAGCAGTAACCGAGGTTACCCACTGAAGGAATTGTGGCAGTACCATGGAGAGTGGCTGCTAATTCCTAAGGATGGCTTGAGAAATACCTGTGATTCTGGTCACTATTATAAAATAGGTCCATGATAATCATTTAGTGATGTAATATTTTTTTATTTTTACCAGGTGCTGGAATATGTCTAGTGGTTCGGACAAGACTGGAAAATGTTTGGTTGCCACAGTGGAGTGGGACAGGCCACAACCTTTACACCAATGTCAGATATATGGTCGTTGTAGATGCTCAGCCCAGTTGCTTCACAGTCGTAGAAGATAAGAAGAGGGTGATGGTCAAGGTCAATTCCATCATCATCATCATTATCATCTCCATCATCATCACCATCTTCCAAATCTCGATGTTCTGCTTCTAGGTTAGCATCTCCAGTGCCTTCTTCAACAGAATGGAGCAAACTCACCCTGCCCATCTCCAGTATACTCCCCAACATTGCATCCTGCTCCACGTAGCCTCTCCATAAACGTTTTCTCGAGCTCATACCGAGCTTTCTTTGCCTTCTTCAGTAAGTTTCTGTTTTTAATATGCCAATATTATTTTACAAAAGATAGTTTTTCATGCACAGCTGGGAAATTAGCCACTAGTAAATCATATTAATAATGCTTACCGTTTGTGGAGGTATTCTTTGCTAGACCTTTTGGATCACTTCTTGACCCACTCTTGTTGTTCCTTTAATATGGAAGTGACTGCATTTTCAGGCATGTCCACTATCATTTTTAATTAAAAAGCAGAGAGCCTTCCAAATTGGTCCAAGATTCTATTTCAATATTAATATAAATTAATGTTGCGGCTGTTGTTTTATAATATAAAATTATATGTATTATGCAAATTTATTGCAGCTTTGATATTTTTACTTGAATATTTCCGCATCACGCGAGCGTTCTGTATTCTCCCATATTGTACGGTTTATATTGTACGCTACTTGTAGCGCGCGCGTAGCGAGTAAAATCAATGAAAATTGTATTGTAACCGGTTGAGAAAATTTTCAAAGAAGCAATAAATCACTTATCACACTCGTCGTACAATATGGGAATGATATTTTACTCTCACGCCACATTTTCACTCGCCTTTGGTTCGTGAAAATATTTTGCGTGCTCGTAAAATATTTTCCCATATTGTACTCTGACTCGTGCTATAAGTATTATATATATAATTTATATTATATATTATATATATTTTTTTTTTTTTCAGCTAACCTTGTGGCATACTGCCATGTTTGTCTTACACACATGATGGGTGTGCGACAGGTCGGTCCATTTGTTACGGTAGATGAGCGCCAGTCCATGAAACCCTTCGACAGTATTTGTAGTCAGCCTGCCATGGTCGGACACATAGTCTTGAGGATTTATGGACATTTCCTCCAAAAGACTAGAAAATCCTACCACCTGTGACTTGCAGGTAAAGTGGTGCTTAGATCTATAGGTAGTTCCATCAGGATTCACCTAATACCGGCAATAATGATATTTTCTTCATTCTTTCTCTATCTCTTTAGGTAGTATTTTCAATATATGACATAATTCGTTTTTACCTTAGGATGGTAGCACCAGGATGACGTGTGGTTGTCAAGGCAGTAATGCTGCACGAAATTCATTAGGCCCTTCGAAAAAGCCTGCAAAGGGTTTTCTGCCTCTTGGAGTTTATAGGAAGCAATGAGGGTGTTTAGGGATGTTTTGCAGGCATTCAGTGCAACATATGCCATTCTCTTACAACGGAAGTTATCTGCTTTACACTTTATGTTATCAGATATAAGGTAAATATATATAGTTTTACCGGGTAGTACTGCTGCCATGAACACAAAGAGTCATGGATCTTCATGTCTGGCTATGAAGGTGTATGCTGCCGGTGGACACAGTTTCTGAGATTCCATTTACTAATTCGCTTGGGAAACCCACACGGTTGGCACCAGCAATCAACTTGTCAACAACAGAAAAGTTGTCATCAGCTTCCTGCAGACTGCAAAAAAAATTTCCCTATCCACCCCATAACAATTTTATACAACTACAACTCATTATTGTTATAATAATTATTATACGACTACACATTATTATTATTATTATTATTATTATTTTAGCACTGACCAAAGATGAGCATGAATCTGGATCAGCAGAAATGCTTTGTGACATCTCATCTTCATGACCGTTAGTGAAGGGTTCATGGACTTCTTCAAGACTGCCTGCGATTGAATCCTAAAAATTTTTAATTTATTTGTGTATGTATTTATTTATTTATTTTGTTGTTATTATTATTATTATTATACTAACCATGAGTGGATCGCCATGACTGTCCGAAGGAATCGTGAGTGTCACCAGGAGTGCTATGCACAGGATCCTAAACATTTTTTTTTTCCGTAGTGTGGACTGCCAGGGCTGCCATGATGGAAGAAATTCTGGACTGGTGACAGAATCTTCTATAGGACTCCCAGGGATAGAATCCTGAACATTTATTACATAATTATTTTTATATATATATATTTTTTTTTGTTATTTCACAAACCATGTGTGGAAATCCAGGACTTCCAGTGAAGGAAATGTTATCTCCAGAACTGACGCTGATAGAATCCTGACCATTGCCAGGAATGGAATTCTAAACATTTTTTTTTTGTTACATCACTGATTGTACGTCAGTAGTATTCACAAACCGTTGGTGGGAAAATATCTGTTGCCATTGTATCTGTGGAACTTGAAGTGCTACTATCACCATCAACTGCAACAGCCACAGATTCTGCATTCCCATTGCAGTGAACTCTAAAAAAAAATTCTCCACATGGGGTTTTGAAATACCTTGGTGGTTGCAGAATCTCTTGATCTAGCCACTAGAAGCTTATGCTTGACCTTCCTGCCACCCCAGACTGTTTGTGGTTTCTCTTAGAACATATAGCAGCTGATCACTTTGGATTACCTCCAGGACTTGAGGAAATAAAGTAGGCAAATATACTTCTGCCTGCAGCAGCGCAATTGTTCCCGCTCACTCCGTGTTTAAAAGAATTAGCGGTTTATGGAAATAATTAATCATTAATTATGCTGAACATAAAAAAAAATAGTTTCAGCTTACTTTTCTCTAAAGTAAAATCCAGGGACATCATCATCATCATCCATCAACATCTTGTACGTTTTTCAAGTTTCAGACTAAAAAATAAGATAATGACAACAACTAAATAACAACAACAATAACCATAATATTAAATAAAATAAACGGGCTCAAATTCAAAATGACCTAACTGGTAATCTATACTGTTAAAAATGAGGAGTTAGAGTAACTCCTTGGGGGAGTAATTTGGGGGAGTAAATCAGTAAAGGAGTTAGTGGAACTCCATGGATGGTAGTTAAGATATTGTAATGATATTCATGAGTCTAGTAAAATCCAACACAAAATTTAAAATATTATACCTAACATAAAGCCAGTGCTCACTTGATATCACAAACTGAACACTGGAACACGTAAGTTAACAGAGAAGCTAATGGTAAATACCACAAGGAAGATGGATGTTAATTAAGCATCGGATTAAAGAACATCCCTCTTTTTTACTTTAGTTTGCAGTAGAATTGCTAACCTTCAGTGATGTTTATATTTCTTCATCAGACTATGCTCCACAAAGATTTTTTTTTACTCCCTGGAAGAGTTGCTGTGACTATCCAAGGGGAGTTTAATTTGCCCAGTTACTGGAATGCCCTGAACTCCTCATTTTTAACAGTGCACATATCTGTATGCTCAGATTGCACTCTATTTAGTGACCTATACAGTGCCTAGCCAAGTCATGGGTATCAAAATACAGCATAGATTGAGCTCATGGTGGTATAAATATCTAATTTTTCATTTTATATTGGTCTCTTTTCCCAAGTACTATCACATATATATGGCCCATTTCTACCATTTAAGTGTCTGAATCAACCTGTTCTTTTGATGTTTGGTTTTATGGTCAAGATCATGTCATGATTTTATGCTTTTTGTGTTGTTGGTTAATATTCAGTTGTGCCTTGAGCTCTTTTTATGAAAAACGCAAACAATCTTGTTGTGATAGAAAAGGTAAATACTGTTAATAATTAGCTATAATTTTTATGCAACTAAGTTTTTAATAGGTTAATTATTCAATGAGACAACGTGAGAAGCCACTAATTCCTTGGATATTTGCTGAAGAAATGGAAAAATTAATTTTGGGCATTGTAACTATGGCTGGTTTGGGGGAATCTTGTTCACATGTTAGATTTCTGCTATGGGCGATTGAAGCTGGTGTTCGAATGCGTGACTCCATGACAGTAACGCAAAAAAAAAAGCATACTGGGGGAGTCAAGGAAGTCAAATTCTCCAAAATTAAAGATATGAAACTTCAGAGGAGAAAAAGGGCACAGAAAAAAATGAAATGTCGCAGTGAGAGTCGTTCAGTATCTCCACTGCTCACTCCTTCTCCTTCCTCTTCACGTTCACCTTCACCAATGCCCTCCTTCGAAAAGACAGAAACAGTGGAAGCCCAGTTCAAGTGAGCTGAATAATTTTTTTGGAATCATTAGCTTCTTGTTTTACCAAACCTGCAATTTTTTTCTGTTAGGCCTGGATACAGTGAGCATTTTATTCCAAAATCTTTAAGTCACGATTTGTCTGTGATCCTAACTAGCTTATATAATTCAGAAAATTTAAAACTGGATTATCATGATCTACATCAAGCATCTTCTGAAGTTAACATTATGGTGTCACAAGAACAAGCAAACACGAGGCCAATCTTGTACAAGATTGTGGAATCGTATGCGATCAGGGAGAATAACTGCCTCAAGATTTAAAGCAGCTTGTAAAACTAATCCATGCTTACCATCTCGCAGCTTAGTTGCAAAATGATACAATCAGTGAAGATGTCAGTGATGGCACAGATCTTGAAAGTGGTGTATTTCAAGATCATGCTTATTTTTATCAGGTAAGTCCATGCTTATGTACATGTACCTTAAAATTTAACACCAAATTGTGGTATATATTTTTAGATTCAATGCCAAATGTTTTGCTCCCTAAAAAAGTATGCAGACTTAGTAGTGTGGACAAAGGAAGATGTGCTTATTGAGAGGATATATCCTGATGATGAGTTTTGGGTAGATAAAGTTTCTCGAGTAAAGCTATTTTTTGAAAATAGTATTCTACCCGAGTTACTTATCATGTTTTTTTTCACGACCAAGAGGTACTTTATCAGTTCTTCCAGAAAGCCACAATGAAGTTTACTGTTACTGTGGAGGACCTGAAGAAGGAGATATGATTGGGTGTGATGGAAATGACTGTAAATTTAAATGGTTTCACTTGTCATGCCTGCAGCTTGTGGAATTTCCTGATGTGGAAAAATGGTATTGCCCAGACTGTAGTAAAATTGACTGTTAGTGTTGTCATTTCATTGTATAGCTATAATTTGTTAATAAATAATGTGTTCAAAGCATTTTTATTAATAATTATACAGAGAAAAAAATAGTTCATTCAAAAGGTACTACAGAATCGCATAAATTTATTAAACCACAACTAACTAAAACAATTGTATCCAAGAGTGTGGAATTGTCTTTTGGAGTCACCAATTCCATTGGTTGGGTTCCATGTAATATTTGATACTTCTGGCGAATAACCCCGATCACACGTTCCACATGTATGGGACATTGGCAATCTGCCTACTTTTCTCCACCTCAATGCCTGACAATTGCTTTTTGCCTTTGTTAAAAGCTGGCATTGTCACTGTGGCACAATAGAGACCTACTGATTCATTGATATCTAAGCCTTGATCTGCTAGTGTTGTGTCACCTGGAATTAAGTTGGACAAAATAATATTGCAATTTTCTGTCAGGTGTTTATCACTGACCCTTCCACCCCATCCATCTGATACAATACAAACAGTTCCATGGGGAGTATTACCAATTAAATACTTAACCGTCTGATGATGTTTATACACTGAATATGATTGTGCCATGATGACAGCAAAGTTGGGACAGTGCTTTCGAAAATTCATTGGCATTGAATTTGGGAATCTCGATCAGGCCAGTAAATAGAGGTTTTAATCGATAATATAAAATATCTATAACTTGGGAGAAAATACGACTGACTGTAGACCTATGAATATTAAATCTGAACCCCAAGTCTACACCTGACAAATTCAGTCTTAACCTCATTCAAGTTAAGCAGCAACTGCTGAAATGGACTGAGCAAGCTTCTAGAAGTTGTAGCAAAGCAAGGTTCGATATATTTTAATATTTTTGGAGAATATCCCATGTTGGAAGACCAGTATAAAAGCATACCTTTTGGTCATTCTTTTCAAAAGCCTCTTCTGTAACCATGAATTCCTTCTTTAGCCGTGTGTTTTCACTTTTTACTACCCTAAGCTCATCTTCAATAGTTGCAACTTTCATTTTAGCTATTTTCAGTCTTTCTTGTGAACATTCTAGTTTCTTCAGGGTAGAACTAAGTTTATCAGAGATAGAACCCAGCTTATTCTTCAGCTCTTCTAAAGTGTCAGTTTGTTGCCCCTGACTTTCCTCTAGCTCCACACTCTTCTCTACTTCTACGCATTCTAACTTCCTTTTTTTAGCTTCTCGCTCTACAAACCTGGCATGTCTTGATATCATCTTAACAAATGGTCAGAGCACACTCTGGTGTATGGGTACTTTTCTGGTATTAGGTCACTTCTTATAGCAGAGAGCCAGGCTGCTCTTCTTTTCGTGGAAAGTTCTATAGTTTTCCCTAAACAATAGCTGGTAACCTAAAAAAACTTTTGTCCTTGTCTCGTCCAGCTCTGCTGCTGTATCCGATGATAGCACAAAATTTTTCCATAGCGGCATTGGTGGCGTGGTCCTCCAAGATGATGGCCGACACGTACGCAAGCTCCGCCAATTGCAAGGGGTATATTTCGTATTAGCCTTTCTTTTGAAAACCATCCTTTTTGCCTTCTCTTCCCTTCGATTGTAACACATGAGGCTAGGGAGAGTAAGTTAGCATTGGTAAAGATCGTCAAAACGCGCTGGCTCTTTTTGTCTGCGCCGTAGCAGCCACATAGCTTAACTTTAAACAGAATTGCGGGTCGGTTAATTGTTGCTTTGGGACCGTGCTAGTGTAATTACTTGTGGCTTACTGGCTAAAATTATCAATCTATTTTTTTAGTAATTCAAAAGCAAGTTCAATACTAAAAAAATAAACAACAACAATGACAAAATATTTGCTCCAAATATTATATCATATTTTTGGCTGCTATATAATGTGGACTAAGGTTTACTTAAATTATACATTAATTAGATAGTTAAGTGCTGGAAGTATATTGTTAGTGATTCATATGTAGGTAAGTAGTGCTATAATCCTAACTTATAAAAGAAAATTCTTTATTTTCTATTTCATTTAGAACCGAAGGGCAGAAGCAGCTGGGTTTTTATTGACCTCTCTGTTATTTGTACTTCCAAAATGGGGAAATACTGTGAGCACAGTCAGCAAAGTCAGAGGATCATGCATACTGGTTGCTCTTCTTGAGCAACTTTACTATTATACTGTATTAGAATTGACAAGAAAGTGTGAATTAGCTACATATCACCAACCAACCTACAAATTTGAAAAAGATGGTGCATCCAATGCTAAGCAAATAAAATTCTTTAATTCCATGCTCATATATTTCCCCCCAAATATCTGGTAGGTTTCTCAAACTGAACTTTTATCAGAGCTGTAGCAGAACACTCCATTCATTGAACATTCTTGCAAGTACATTCAAGCTATGCATAATTCAGTATATACAGTATTCAGTATATATTACTCATTTTTTCACAACATTATACCACCTATTTATGTAGCTGGTGCAATCATCACTATTTCACTTATTTTGAATAAATTTCATTTAACTGTTGCTTACACACACCAACTTCATCAACTGATTTAAGTGATGTAGTCTCCAGTTTTCTTTTTTTCTTTGTTGTGAAGTATTTTCTTTGTGTTTCCATGTTCTTATTAGATGCTATTCTCTTTCTTGTGGCTGGTAACTTTATGCTATTTAAGACTCCTCCCAATGCTGTATATACATTTTCCAAAAGATCAGCACTATCTACTTGATCACATATTAATGCAATGTTTGATAGTCTTGATTTGATGTTGTCCATTAGTGCAGTTCAGTCATTAGAATGTTTTTGAATACCATCAACGTTGAACATTTTACAAATTTATTATTGATGTCTTTTTCTGTAATCAGATGATCACGAATAATCCCTTGACTAATTTCGGAGTCTCTATAGCCATCAATAATGTGCCTTACACTAACTCCTTCCTTCAGTTTCTAAGCCACAGATTGTTTGGTAGTCTTACTCAGCCTTAAATGGCCCAGTTTTTTATCATGATTATAATGTTATGGAACGTAAGTGATTGATACTGAGCCTGTCTTTAAACATTTTATTGCCTTTATGTATGCTGAACAGCTCGCATTAATTTTACTCGTTCCTTGACTTTTTAGACCCCTTTTCCCACTACCACGTGGGTTATAACTTCCACTTCAATTACAATAAAAATAATAATGCTGATAATTTAGTATAGGTTTTGGGGCAGTATGCAACACAAACCATGAATGTAAGGTCCTTTCTTCCTCTTCTTTCCAGATGGAAAATTCATCAAAACTAGTGTAGAGATTGATGACTGTGCTTGAGAGAGAGGCAATGATGACAGCACTTGTGATTTAGGTAACTCTGGAAAGTGATACAAAAAATGGTACATATAAAAGTCTTTAAATTATCTTTAAAGGATTGTTATCACAGAATTAAAAAAGTAGAATACCAGAAGTTTGTGAAGTAGAAGTCTCCATACATGATGATGCAGATGTCCCTTCACATGATGATCTCTCTAATTGTAATTCAAAATAACTAATAGCTACTACAAACGATTTCAATTTGCTATTTATGAAAATTACCTGTTTCAGAGTGACCTGAGTGGACCAGTGGAGCTTTTGCTTTTAGTGACAATGATAACTTTTTTTTCTTGCACTTCTGGCTTCATTGAAGATGTTGAACAAGATCTACTTCTGTAATTTATGGAAGTGATGCTTGAGTGAGGCAAACACGATAACGGTGATATATGAGAGTCTAATATAGAAAAAATGTTAACCTTCGAATACACATGCTCAAATATTATTTGTGATAGCAAGATGAAAGTGCAATTTCTACATGATAAGATCAAAGACTAGACTTTTAGTACCAGATTTTTGTGAATATTTTGGAGCTGAAACCTTATTGGATGTCCATGGAAGTTCTGCTTAAAGAAAAGCAATGGTAATGTAATAATGGCATTATCGAATAATATGGCAATAATAATTCAAGAAAAAATAAACAATTACCTAATGGTGAATGGAGTTGATTGGAAGATTTAGACTGTATCAAGTTCGAATGGTTGCCCTTAGAAATTTTTGATTTCCTGACCTTCATGTCACTAACATTAAAGCATATCACTTTTTTGTACTGATATGTGTGAAAGAAATTTAGCAAGGCATGCAGGGGCAAGAATTTAACACTTACACTAACATTGAAATCACTGTAACTCATTTACACTAATTATCCACAGAGAAGTTCCTCAGCAATGACTTTTCTGATGATAGGCATTTGACTCTATAGGAAATGAAATGTTTCAAAGAATTTAGCTATGTGATTGACAATTTGAAGACATGGGTGTTACTGTGAGAATTTGGTAATGTAGTAAAGCAAAGCAATTTTCCATTTTCAGGCAGACTTTATTATAAGAATCACGAAATAAATAGCTAATGATGCAAAGGATGAAACTCTTGATTTACCAATAATTAGCCAGCTATTTGTATAAAAATGGGTGTAAGCATCTTCATCTGTCCAAACAGCTAACTACTAGGTGACTATGACAGTCCACACTGGCAGTTAACTATTTGACACCATTTCTTTTTCTGCAAGGTTGCATTGCACACAAACTAATAATAAAATGACATACAAGCTATAAATAAGCTGAGCATGTTCAACAGTTCAATCCAAGCCCTTCTGACATCACTTGCTCTCAATCTTTTCCTTATGGCTGGGTGTATCTCACACCCTGAATCATAGCTGCTAAATAATATTAGAGCATGCAGGCAATTACTGCTGCTAATTTATTCTGTACTTAAATGAATATAACTATATACATACAGAATTACTTCCTGCTACTTGTAAAAGTAAGTTTTATGTGAATGATATTTTTATAGCTTAACATTCTAAAAGTTGACAAACAAACAATTTTACTAACATCTTATATTAACCTGAATTGATTGCTTACAAATGAGTCTCAAATAGCTGTCTATGATCTAAAAAATAACAAGAAATAATTTTGATCAAAATCAAAATCTAAACCACAATAATGAACCTCATCTGATAACCATTGACTGTTTCTCACACGCTGGCATTGATTCAAAGAAAGAGAATGGGAGTGGTTATCTATGAAGAAGTAAAGTACGTAACTGTGAAGTAAATCAACACATAGTTTAGAATACTTACAAGTTCTCTCATATACCAGTAGAAATGGATCGCTAGTCAATACTTCTTCAATACTTGCCTCTGTTACCTTTAGAAATGAATACTTACTAAAATTTACTAACTTGTATGATTCCATTTACCTTTTCATCATTAGTAGCAAACCATACATTCTGTTTACGCTAATATATATAGCTAATGACTCATCTGTGAAGAATAATTGTGATATACAACAACTCCAATGAGTCAATACACAATATTCTTTTCGACATGAAGAAAGAGACCCTGTGTTTCAATCCTCGATCTTGAAGGAGAAAAATGGCACAATTATTTTCAGTTGCAAAATCTTCATTACTTACGAATTGGAACATTTAGTAAGATGTACAAACATCAGAGATGGCTGGGATGAAATTCTCATCTTGGATTAAAGTCCAAAACTCCCACAACTTCAATGAATAATAAACACAACACACTGACTATGCATACTTACTCGTTAAAATTATAGTTCGAATTTTGTGGTACTATAATATTGCAAATAGTAAATGCATAATCCTATTGTAGCTTAACCTGTTTAATTACAATTATTGTTAAAAAAATATATAATTATATATTATAGTGAACCAGATTGGCTCAAAAATATAATTCTCATACTATGCCAAGTATCACATTCAGTTAGCGTTTAAACGAACATTACCTTGAACACTTTCCACTAGGTATATGCTCATCATCTAAGGCCTTCCTAAGAAGATCAGAAACAGCTTCTACCTGAAAGTGAACAATGTGTTTAATACAGTGTGTGTAGGTCCCACATAATTAAGTCTATCTATTGATGATTTATTTTACTACAGCAGTAAGCAAATTCAAATTCTTAATAATTGGTTATATTAATTGGTGTACAGTAGACCCTTATGTATTTGAATCCCTTTTATTTATAAACTTCTGTCTGCTATGGTGAGCTTTGTCTTTTTTTTGTGTGTATGTACTCACATGATTTTGTACTCCTTTTGGTGCTGTAAGTTGTAAGTTTAAGTGAAACCCGTAAACACACACATACTTCATGCCAAATTAAACACATTTTCTGCGTGCTAAATGGCTAAAAATGTTGCATTAAAGTACAACCCAATCAAATGTCCCAGTAAACTTCACGTTTCAGCTCTGTTTCCAAACTGTAGTGGAAGAATATCTCGAAATAGTGTTAAATTAAACGGTTATCTTACTATGGTGGCAGTTTTTTTCGTGAGATAATCAAACATCAAAATGAAAAACTCCTGAGCATCAAAACTGCTCTCCAGGTGTGATTGAAGGATGAATTGCTGCAGAAAACGGTTACAAGTTAAAAGTACAGCCAATTGCTATGATTTAAAAATACAGGAAAGACAAGTAAGAAGGTGATCACTGTTCAGAACTCTTATCTGAATGTCGAAGTAATAGCCTTTGTCCAGTTCTTTAATTGTAGCAATAACACACTTGCCTGGATCTGGACAACATAATTATCACTTACTGATGATTGTATTATTACCACTACCTGCTTCACAAACTTCACAATTAGTGCGGAGGCTACTCAAACAGGAAAAATCTCTTAAATATTGGTTGGTTCAGTAGAACCTGTAGAATGGCAGAGGCAAAGCATAAGCCAAAAGCCAACGTGACCTCAGTTCCTTAGCCGACGACCACTTACCGCAAAGAGCCGACCACATACCCAATGGTTAGCGCTAGCGCTGGTAACGTCGAGCGCCGGTAACGTAGACGATCATTACCAATGCTAACTTACTCTCCCTAGTCGCTTTCGATTGTAACCTTCCATCGTCTATTGCACCCACTTTTTTGCACGTTGTATATGAATGTGACGACACTTTACCTATCGTAAAGTTGACTCTTTACCAAACCATTCATGAATACACACACCGTCGGTCGTTGTCTTTACTGACTCACAAGCGTATTATTATATAGATACTTTACACTTGAAGCAGAGTTGAAATTTACATTATCTGAATGCATTCTTCAGTCCATTTAAATTCTACTTAATATAATGTATAATTTCAACTTCTTAGCAGTACAATGCCATACCAACTCATTTCAAGTTGTCATCAGTTGTGTAGCTGAGGATTTTACAAAAAATATGGAGGTGTGTTATATGAACAAGTGGGACAACACCCCTCACAATCCCATAACGTGTCAGCATTATGTTGTATTATGATTTAATCATTTATGCTAGCTAACCTTGCAAAGACAGCAAAACAAAAAGGATATGGAATCAATACAGCATCTTTCTGTCAGTATCACATGTATATCTATTGGTCATATCATGTCACAACATTAAATATTTATTATCATACAAACTAATTATAATATTGAACTACACATTTATAATAAGCTTAGAATTTAGAGCTTCCTAGTGACATAATTGTGTAATTTTGTAAACGTTAAGAGTAATTGTTTAAATTCAGTTTGTGACATCAAAATGAACATTATAAATGACATCAGTACATTTCTTGTTATATTTTGCTAATCCACTATTATTCACGTAGATTAAGCCATTTACAACATTTCCATTTATGTACTGTAACTTAATATATCTCTAATGATTTAGGTAGCTACTTCTGTGTTCTTTACAGAAAAAAGAAATGCAAGTATAATAATATTGAAAGTACAATATAATCTAAAGTTACTAATGAATATATAACATCTAATAAAAATGCAATTAATTATGATCGATTAAATTATATTCATTCACATAATTGTTAAAATTAACAATACAATTGCTTTAACTTGTGTAGCTGTAATCCAAATATTTTATTACCATTCATTTAATTATTTTCCGGCAGTAAAAAAATAACATGCTGTTACAAAATATTTGAGTGTTAAGTAGAACATATCAAGATTGTATGAATTAGTTCAGAGGGGCAAATTATACACATTTTCTCATTGTAAAGAGGCAGAGTAGCTAGTTATTTAATTTCTGTTGTAATGATGATATTCAGTACATGATTTTTTAAACTAGCTCTTCATTTTAACTTCTCCTTTTATGAAATTTATAATCTGGCAACAGCTTAACACTTTTGTCAACCATGATGACAAACTGTGATATGCCTTTTCCAGAAAATTAATACCAAAAAATAAATAGTGTTTTTCTCAAGTAAATAACTGAAATTCTAACTTTAAAATGTGCAGAATTTTATCTCTAGCTATTATGATACCACATAGGGGAAATTATGGTATTTACAGGCTTTTTTTTTTAACATGACTTTAAAAATAATTTGGTTGCCAACAGGAATCAAACCCAGGACCACTTGCTTATTACATAAGCGCTCTACCACTGAGCTATGACCACCAGCTGGCAAACAAAAACTCCAAATGTGTATTTTTACTGTTAAGGTGTACTGCTATGCTACAGTCTAACTGTGTGTTAAGCAAGCTGTCCTGGATTCGATTCCCGGTGGCGACCAAATATTTTTAATTCTGTATTGTTTAAAAAAAGACTGTGAAAGAGAGAGAATACAACTAATGAATAAAAGAAGGCAGAGAAAGAAATTGTGAAATTACTCTAAACATTTAATTTTACTACAACGTATTATTTCATGGTCGTAAATGTGGCATTTACATCTATTGACATATTTCATAATTAATTAAAATATGATACACACAAGTTACAAAGGCCTTAAAAATCTTTGATTTTGAAGTTAACTAGTGTACTAAAGTTCCATGACTGTGCAGTTATTACATTATTACCTTATCAAAACATCCTTTGATCCAGATAATGGTTGACCAAAATTGAGTTTTTTAAATTTTCTTCATAGCCTCTTATAGTTGTAGAAAGAAAATGTCTGCATAAAATTTGGAAATCCAATGTGTGTGTGTGTGTGTGTGTGTGTGTGTGTGTGTATGTGTGTGTGTATGTGTGTGTGAGTGGTGTGTAGCTATACAACTATTCTCCTTGTGCTTGATGTTCATGAATGCAGGAGCTCTCCACATGTGTTTAGTAATGCAGGAACATCCACTCAGGGGGAGAGTGTATGGATTATACATGAAACGAGTTAGACTAGGGTGAGTGTGGGTGTCATGTGCTAATCTAGTGGCATGGGAACGGAAAGGGAGATGCTCAGGAGGCTGGAACCCCAATCCCCCACCCCTCCCCCCCCAATAATAATTTGGAGGATGGCCAAGTGCATGCGACTTATGGTATATGGTGTTTTTGTGAGAATCACCTCTTTAAAATGGAGCCTACCCTCCTTCCCCCCCCCCCCACTCCCCCCTGCGTACTTAGAGAAGGACACTACACCACCACCACCCTAACAATGCAGCAGCTAATTAACAAAATTAAACTAATAGTAACTTATTATGTGTGTATAGGTGTTATGTATTAATTGAGTGCCAAAATAGGAAATGACGAGGAGGGATGCTTGGTTGATGAGAATTTTGAATGAGACCTCGCCAGTTCCCCTCATATTCCCACAATTATTATCATTATAAATATCTTTTGACCATACAAATAATTATTGGGTTGCTACATCTGTGCAAGGCAACGGTGTCAACCTATTCCATATAGATGTATGCTAGACTATAACTATTGTCAATAATCGGAGGTGCTATAATGTTTTCTTCATTATCAAATATTTGTTCCTATGCATAAAATACGTACATGGTTTAAACACAAACTAGCCAATAGTTTACATATATAGATTGAATTGAATTCATGACAATTTTATTCATAGACCAATCAAAGTGTGGGATGAACCTGACAGTCATGAATATCATTACTTTCTACCCACAACTATTTTGTCTGCAAATGAATTAGTATAACCAAGAACAAGTAATGAGATTGAGACAACAGAACATCAAAAGATGTTACACTAAACACTAACAGGGAAGGATGCAGAGAGGGGTGAGGGGGCCAGGGTCCCGCCTCCCCTCAACAGGGTTAATTTAAAAATCATAACGTACAAAGGTATCCATACAAACATTTTTATTTTATTTAGGACAACAGCATGCCAATTTATGCTCTTTATGTATTACATGTTATATTAATTTTTTATAAACTTTTACCGAATTATATTTGGGGCCCTCCTTGTCATTACCACTGGATCTGGCCCTGAATGGCCCCTGGCTTGTTTTTTTTTTGTAGACAATATATACCTAGCAATTTCCTATTCTGCACTAAGTGGATTGCAGTAACCACTTGATTATAGGTACTTGTAGTGGGTACAAATTAGACAAGCACATGCACTTACAAAATCTCCAACAATCAGCACATGCGCAATACCGACACATTCACAAAATGTACATTCAGTTTGTTATTTCGTTGCTTTTAGTTTGCTTAAAGTGACAACTAGTACAACTCCGCTTTGTTTAGGGTGAATTTTACTTCCACTTTACCGGTAGGTACCTCCGAGCTAAAAGTAAAATATCCTATTCAGATTTGGCGGCGTTGCGTATAACAACGTAACGATCATTACCACAATAGAAACCACACCTCCTGTCTTGTTTCCATAGCCACCGTTAAAAAAAAGTTGTTGCCATGGGATTGTAGTGCGAAATTCTGTGGGCAGTGCCCTGTGGCCAAATTCAGACTGTGCGTTCCATTATTCCTGCGTTATGGGAAGTTGTGTGTCCGGAAGCAAGGGCACCGTTGTAGCCGACACTGGTGCGGGAGTAAACACAATTCAGAAGCCGGGAAGTGGCGAGTAAGTGAAGAGGAAATTCTATGCTATATATCTAGCTAGTTAATAATTCCCACAAGGTGTGAAAAATGGTTTAAAACTGGAAAGGAATATTGAATTAGGGGGTGTGTACGTCGCGGTTGTCTAGTTAGCCTCAGAGAGTTCATATTTTGTGGTTTATTAGTTGTGCGTTTGTTACGTCTAGAACTTCATCTGAGAGTCCTGCTGCAGTTACCACTGTTGTTCCTCAAGCTGAACCAGCCATGTCAGGTCCCAATTATGTCACCCAGTCCACCGCTGGTTCTGATACAGATCCATTCTTTGACCTCATCTTGAATGATGACCTTGCAAACAATGCCTGGCCCACCAAGCTGACAGAGTACAAGAACTCTGGTGACAAGCTCTCCCTCATGGGTCAGGCCATGACTCCAGAGATATTTGACAAGTATAAGGACAAGAAGACCAAGTCCGCTGGGTGGACAATCGCCCGTGCCATCAACACCGGAACCTGCTATCCGACCTCCTTCGTCGGTTGCCATGCCGGTGACCTGGAGTCGTATCACCTTTACAGTGACCTCTACACTCCCGTCATTGAGAACTACCATGTCGGATACAAGCTGGATGGATCCATGAAGCACATTACCGACATGGACGTTTCAAAGATTGAGATTGATCTCACGCCCGAGGCCAAGAGCAAGATTATTTCTACGCGCATCCGTGTGGCTCGTAATCTTGCCTTCTTCCCGCTCAACCCCGGGAATGGCCGAGAGAGGAGGGAGGAGATTGCCTCACTTTTGCAGAAAGTGTTTGACACTCTGGAAGGTGATCTTGCCGGCACTATGTATCTTCACACTTCCATGACGGCGGAGCAGACCCAGCAGCTGGTTGATGACCATTTCCTTTTCCGAGGCAAGGATAAGATGCAGGCGGCCTCAGGCTATCACGTTCAATGGCCCCACGGAAGAGGAATATTCCACAGTCACTCTAAGGAGTTCCTGTGCTGGATAAACGAGGGTGACCACATCCGTATAATATCCATGGAGAAAGGCGGAGACGTGAAACGAGTGTTCGAGCGACTCTCGCGCGGAATAAAGGCCATCGAGGATGGTGTCAGGAAAGTGACCGGCGAGGCAGACATCTTCATGAGCGACCCGGTCCTCGGCATGGTGACTTGCTGCCCTTCTAACCTGGGTACAGCCATGCGCGGCTCGGTGCACATCCTCGTGCCCAAGCTCATTGCCAGCCTGGGCTTCGACAAGCTTGACGAGATTGCTCGCACCATGAACTGCCAGGTGCGCGGCAGCTCCGGCGAGCACTCTGAGGTTGTGGACCGCATCGATATCTCCAACTGGCGCCGCCTGGGGTTCAAGGAGTGTGACCTCATCCAGGACATGATCCGGTGTGTCAACAAGATGGCCGAGATGGAAGACAACGCCTGAGGAGATGAACAAAAAACTGATAAAAACTATGAACTGCACCCACTAGATTACTTACTGATCTACTTTCCCCATGTACATTTTAGTCCATTCCTATCTGTAGTAACAGGTTCTATTAGAATATTTATTTTTCAGACATGGTTATTATGAGGTGGTGGCAGCTAAGTGTGGCATTGAGAGGGTGTGTGAAATTCTAAGTTTTTGGCACTTGATGTGTCAATTTGAGGAATTAGAGGAATTAGAATATATTTACAAGTAACTTATTTGACACTGAAATTATTATTATAATTATTGTTACTATTATTATTATTTATTTATTTATTTATTTATGTGTTTATTTATTTATTTATTTATTTGATGGACCAGAATTTCTTGATATAGTTACACGTTTTAGTGAGCAGAAACCACTAATGTCACATCTCCCACATGAACCGTGCTCTATTGAAACATAGCTGATTCAAACTGCATAGTGTGGGAGCTGGAAGGGGTAACCTGGAATTTAGCAGAGACAACATTGATAATAATCACTATCGGTGCAGCTTTGTACTGCTTCAAAGAACTCCTTGGCTCTTTTAAATAAAAAAATATATATAGAGTGAATTTAGATGGTCAACTACATGCCGTAGTTTTGGACGAAGAATTGGCTCATTTGTGGTAGTACCACCAGTGAATGAGTCGGCAATGTTTTATAAACAGCTGTCTTGTGGAGCTAGAGTTTTAGTCATGTACAAATGCTGAGTGAGCTGAAGCATAGTGATGAACAATGTATGGTTGACGTAAGTAGCTAGTCAGCATAGTTGACACTTGTGAGACTGCAATTCATCTGGTTTGGTGAAATTATTAGAGATTAGCTTCCAACATTGAGGGGTTGAAGTGGCAACATGTACTAGCAGGGTGTGCCAGACAGTGTTTAAATGTCTTCCCTTTATATTCTAGATTGTACTTGCGAAAGTAGTGCGCCAGTAGTGGACAAGATTGTGTCAGTTTGGTGATCACTATAAGAGAATGTAAAGTCCTTCAACATAGTATGGTAGTTCAGCCATTGTTGCTTTCATACTTTCTTGTCCAGCTTTTCCGTCTATTCACTTTGTATTGCTGGGAGGCCCCCACCCACTTATATGGGTTTGTCTAGTCCATCATAGCCGAAAGCATGCAGCACTTGTTTCTTAGATGTGGGTGTGTGGGGCTACGCCCCCACACCCATAAGAGTGTGTATCTGTGTTAGCGTGTCCGTTGCAATCTACATAAGTATTGTTTGTTTAGTATGCTGATGATGACATTATTGCCTGAAGGAACTCTGTTTCCATGGAGACTACAAACTGCATGTATTGTCTGAAGCACTCGATCAGAAGGAGTATGATGCTACATAATTCTTCCTTCTGTCACGTTTTCATTTTCTACAACTTTCAATACCTCCTTAATTTTATCATTTTCTTCGTGTTGCAACTTCTCATCAGAACTTTGGATTGTACCTATAACCAAGCTCTGTTAAAGTGATGTGAACCTTATTCTGACTTAGGCTCGTGGAACAAAACGGAAATACACCTGTGCATATCAAAACAGGTTGCCCTTTCTGTCTTCCAGACTATTATAGTTTGAATGAGCAGCATAGCAGTTTTGAATCTAGGGTCAAGTGGGAGTGTGTGTGTGTGTGTGTGTGTGTGTGTGTGTGTGTGTGTGTGTGTGTGTGTGTGTGTGTGTGTGTGTGTGTGTGTGTGTGTGTGTGTGTGTGTGGTGTGTGTGTGTGTGTGTGTGTGTTGGGGGGGGGGGGGTGCCACTAACACTTGAGCATACATGTAGTTTGTCAGTTTTTACGTGTAGTTGTGTGTAATTGCCTGTGCCCCTACTACTTTGCCTGGCAATATGAGGTCAGTTTGAGTGTGTAATAGGATATGATATGAGCTCCTGAAGTCGATCCCTCCTTGTAAGATGGCCAGACTGAAGTCTGGGTATTTTTATATAGTGTATGATTGATTATAATGAAATGATATGATACACTTAACATTCTTATTATTAGCCCTCATCACGCCTTGTTATAGTTCTGTGTGTACTATGTAGGTCCAGTGCTCATCTTTTCATCTGGTGTATCGTACGTTAAGGAAGTCACTCCGTTGCCAGTGGTGTGATTCTTTCATCAGCTGTAAGTACGACTGCTCTTCACAGAGTGTGCTGTGAGTGTTCCTGTAGCGTGCATGTCAGGAAATCCGAGAGTTTCTGTGGTTATGGATTGGTTTCCTCATTCTGTAACACTAAAGTTGTCCACACTACAAGGTCACAACTAGCATAATTACACAGCTAGCTAGATATGTTAAAATTATATTCATAAATAGAACAATGGTATAATAATAGCAAATTTTTCTCGTTCTAACAGCCAATATTGTTAATTAAAACTTTAATTAATTATTTTTTCTATGTAACATTAACAAAACTTTTTAACTTATAATTAACAATATTGGCTGTTAGAATGAGAAAAAAATTGCTGTTATTATAATTATTTCAGCCGACAATTACTGAATCATCAGAACAATGTTGTTATTAGTAGAACATTTAAAACCTTTTTTTTTTATTCAACAGTAGTGTCTTGATTATAGCATATATTATTTTTAGAAACTGGCCAGTGTTGAGGGTTTGCACTCGCAGTACTGTAGTTTTTGTGTAGTGAGGCAGCATTAGTATGTACTAGTGGTGGCACTGGGCTAAGTTCACTTTATGTTAATCAACCACTCTACTCCAGCCTGCAGGAAAACTTAGAAGTGTGTGTACAGGTTACTCCATGACATTGAGTCTGGGGAGTCACAACTGATGGCCGAAGAGCTGAAGATAGTGTGAATCCCTTACCAACCAGACAAGCGGCTTGTATTGTGGCTCTAAGCAATAGGAAACGCATATAAATTAATTATATGGGGCGGTCTGCTTATTCACCTCATAATTATGTAGGTGGTAGGTATAAAATATATTCATCGTGAATTGAGCAATCAGATTATACGGTTTGAACGTACCATGGTACAAGTGTAATTTATATTCATGTTTTTTTTTCAAATTTATGAGGTGAATTTGAACTTAAATCCTCTTTCTAATTTATCCAACCCCCCCCCCCCCCATTTTTTTTTTTAATGTAAATTGTGGTATGTGGAATCGATTCCAGTCCATGGTGGTACACATTAGTCTTCTTCCAGCGATTTCCATTCTTGTCATGTGCGAATGATAAGTGTGTTTCCATGGAGACCTCTAACTGCATGTATTGTCTGAAGTGCATGTTCCCTTGAATGTGACGTGCTTGATCAAACTGTGCGGTCCAATTCCTTCACCAGCTTTGGTACTGTGGGTAATCGTGCAGTTGGAGGACAATCTAACTAGTCCAGGAGTGAACTTGACTAGTGTCGTACGAGCCCCACCCCCCTTTTTTCAGAATGAGCCTCTCATTTTTATTGGCTAATTGATTACTTATCATCTAAGTGGAATAAAGAGTAAAATATTAGTAGACCATCAGTGCTATTTTTCCTCATCGCTGTTTGTAGTCTTCTATAATATGCTGAATCAGCAATTTTACAATTTGATCTTCAATTTAATTTCTTTTGTTGTTCCTTTTAGTAAGTCTTCTCTTAGTGACGTTACGACTGCAATCCTGAACATTTTTTATGAGGTTTGTGAAAGTTTACCCCTCATTTTAATTAATTTCAACAAAGTGACAATTCTTTCCTAAAATTGCAATAATGTATAAGGTTTCATCTACTATTAGCGAGTGAGGATGTTTGTAAGTGAGTAATTGGTATGAGTAATAGCACGGGTAACCGTGCTATTCGGGATGTAACGATTGAAATAGCACGAGGTGAAGCCGAGTGTTATTTCAATTGCTTTACGAGTGCTATTGAAAGCACAGGTAATTCATGCTATCACTCGCTAATAGTAGACGTTTCCAAGGTTAAAGCTCTACGTGTGCGCACTTACCCGTACTATTTCACTTAGCTGCCGAGGTATTTCACTTAGTTTCCACTTAGTTACTGAGGTATTTCAATTAGTTACGCGCTATTTCACTTTCCCCATGCGATTTCAATTGAACAGCGATTTTTCCCATTCATTTTTGAATGGGCAACTTATGAGCCGTACTATTATGGTGATTAATAGACTATTACACAAGGCCAATGCTCGAGATGCCTTTTTCTCCATACATTCACCACTCTGTGGTATCTCCTCAAGAATGGTTTTAATGGCAGTCAATACTATAGGGCTTGAATGTGGCTGTAGTGAATAGAGGAGGCATTTGTTGGACTCTGTGAACCTTTTACTTTTTTATTGTTCAGCTTAATAGTCAGCTAATATGCATAATGATAAGTATGCTAGAGCTTTGTTATTCCAGTCTTGACTGAACTAGAGATTTCTTTCTTTTTTTTCCTCTCATTTTTACCCCGTCTACATTGTGATTAAATCTTTTTCTTTTTCTTTTTTATTTATTTATTAATTTTTTTGGGAGTTCATTAGAATTTCCTGTGAGGTTACAGGTATAATTATAATGATACAAGTCACATGACTGGGTGCTACCTTTCTTATAATTTGTTGAGTGACACATTGACTGTTGGAGCTTGTATTTTGAATATCTTTCTGTTGCTGACACAGTATTAGTATGACTGATAGAGTAGGGGAAATGTTGTGATGGTACAGGGACGTTGCAATGTTTATCTATGAAACTGAAGGACTAGTGTGATACTGTGTGTGTGTGTGTGTGTGTGTGTGTGTGATGAAGACCTTATTTATTTAGGTGTGCATTATACTGTCATGACAATTGTATTCATGTGTATTCATCTAAACTGGGACACTTGTTCATACGACGTGTTCCTAGTGTCCAGTCATTGAATTGTCCTTCGGGAGATGGTTACTCATACATGTTTTAATACGACTATAGAATGTTATTTGATTAGTGGGAAAGATTACAATTGTGAAGTGTTTATGTTGCTGTGAACGGGCAGATTGTCACTTCATGATGAGGCAGTGAGTGGATGTTGTTTTGTTTGTATGTTTTTGTTTTTGTTTTTGTTTTGCGAGATTTTCTCTTTTGATTATATCGAACTACGTAAGAATGCCTTTATTTGCTAATCAGTTACAAATTATGTACAGATTACGTTGGGAACATCTTGTTAGACAGATTAATAACTGAGGAAGAGGAGAAATAGTCACGGCTGCATGCATGCATATGGTGAAAGAACTTGTTTGAGTGTTTCTCAAAGATGTCAATATTCAATTCTTGAACACTTGCTGCTTTAAATTTGTTTTCTGAGGACTCTGGTCTTTTGACATACATATGTACCAGTAGTTAATGCCATACATACATTAACTTGTGCATTAGTTACCAATGAGCATTTAGTGTATCTACATGTATAGGATGTTGTGATTGACCAATATTTGAATTAGAGACCGCATTTAAATTGATAATAATGGACATTATTTTAAAAAAAAGAGTACGTATATTAAATGCACACACCAGCTACAAGCCAGTAGCTGTTGTATGTATTTGGTTTTTCTTTTTATGCTTATTCCATTTTATCGTATTGTGGCAACTTATGCTTTATCGTACATGGCTTGGATATTCTAGTCAAGCAGTTGTTTAGTTGATGTTAAGGTGGGTGGTTCATAGATGCAACGTTGTTGTTTTAATGTAATTCTTTAGAACTTCTTGTTTTTCAAGTCCCAAAATGTTACGGCGAAAGGTTACTATGGTATTGAGACCCTTTACCAGACACAACTTTTTAAACTCAGCGGTTTATATAATAGTTCATAGCTGTGAGTGGTTGTTGTCAAGAACTACTACTTCCTTTCATTCCAGTACCTGGAAGTAGAATTTTTTCGAGAACAGAATGAGATAGTCAGAATGCAATATAATTATAGACTACTGAAAATACCAGTATTCCGGAAATTTAGGTAAGAAAGTAGTTCTGTATTTGTAAGCCAATCATCAAATTGCAACACAAACCTTTTCTATTGTTTCTAGTATAAAAAAAACGCTTTATAACACACTAGCTAAAAGTCCTAAGAAATCCTTTGGGGGGAAAGCATTGAAAATTCCATTATTCGTATCATGCATGCTTGACCACAGAACTTTGATAAGAGTTCTACCATGTGGTCAACCAGTGAGTGTGGTGAGTAGTGTGGTAATTTTTAGGAATGGAGAAGCCAGAAGAGTGCGCTACCTGCAAGCTACCCATAGGGATATCCATAGGTCCCAACTTGAAGGCATCACGTAGGGACAAGGGGGGCGAAGTATACATTTGCGACTTTTGCAATCAGGGTTTCATACAGACTATCGGTGCCCTCCCCCCCTCCCCCCCCCCTAGCGAAAAATCCTGTATGAATCCCTGGCGATGAATTACAATACAGTGCTGGATCAGGTTTTTTTGTTTTTTTTTGTTGTTGTTTTTGTTTTTGTTTTTTTTGTTTTTTTATGATAATGATTAATGGCATAATAAATATTTGTTTACAGCTAAACCTGTTGCTTTTTTTTCAATATTTTTATAAACTGTCAGGAAGTTCGTACTCTGTTAAGTTATGGAAAAAACATTCCAAATTTTTCTTCTCAGTTTGTCCAGTATGTGGCACGCAATGCTGACCACAACGTCAGAACCAGTGATGGAAGTGATACTTTCCATAGAATGAAAATGATCACAAGAATATCAACCAAATTCTCAGAATGAGAGTTATACCCATGAGGATACAGCTGCTGTGGGAAGAAGAGTTATTCCAGTCTACTATCACAAGGAAGAATGATTGGGTATGACTGCTTTGATCTTTGATAAAATAGCACAACTTCAAAGCTGAAGAACCTTCAGCTTATCTTGATGTTCTCGAAAAAATTCTACTTCCAGGTACTGGAATGAAAGGAAGTAGCCTATCTGATAGAATGGGGCTGGGACAGTGTGAAGGAGGACTAATGCCTGTCCATAAGCAGACTGCTGCACTTTGGTATACATGCTGGAAACACAATGTTAATTAAGTGCACTCCTGCATGTGGGAATGGCAGAGGATTCTTTTGATGAGGAAAGTGATAAACTTTCTGATTATTATTCTATTTGTTTCTCCTCCATTTTAGTATAACAAATTATTTTCAATTTGATAACAGTGTTTTGGTCACAATCATCGAAATAGCTAGATTTAACAAAATATAGTGCATTAAAGTTGGGCAATTTTCTATACTTTCCCCTCAAGGGATTTCTTGGGGCTTTTAGTATGTTATCGAGCACACTTTTAGAAATGGACTGATTAGTTTTTTTGAAGTGCTTCGTTTGTGCAGGCTCACTCGTCATCTGTGCTCAGGCACACCACTAGTTAACTTATAAGTATGTTTACATATCATTGGAATGAGCTTGAAATGCGTTCCATGTAATGTTTTTTTAGGCTGTACCGTATCTATTATACATATCAATTTCTGTTCACTTGGGGTGCATTTATCATGACACATGATTATAGAACAAGTTTTAACTCACACTGCAGTGTAATGTGATCCCTACCTACATAATGCAGCTGTGCTTTTTATTTTTGTCTCCTATGCAGACTGCTTGCTGTGCTTTTTTTTTTTTTTTTTTTTTTTTTTTTGCAAGTTGCCATATGCCACTGACTGTGCCCAATACTATTAATTATAATTCATTGATACTACATATGTACAATAAATAGAAGGTCCAATAGATAGTGCATACAATGAGCTTCAAAATGACATATAGAATGTTAAATTTGACTGAAGAAGAAAGGAGAAAAAAAATTGTTCCCTAAGATTAAAATACATGGTTTCAAGCAGCCCTATAAAGTTGAGGTTTGCATGTGACCACGGAGAAATAACAATGGCACTTGCTTTCTTGTTAAATTTTTTTTTGCCCGGTATTAGCTCCAACAGTGCAAGAATTATAGCAGTACATTAACAACACATTCCAAATACCAAATAAAACAAAAATTACCTCAAGTTTTCGTATATTGGGAGGATATGGTAGTGTGAAAGCAGTATTTGATGGTATTCTCTTACATTCAACCACATGGTAAAGCGAATTCAATGGTCATGCAGATACCAAATACGTCCTTTACAGGGTATGTCTGAGGGTGATAGTAGCTCTGCAGAACTCTTGCAGACTTGCTCTGCCATAGCATCAAACTAATAATAAGGTGGGGTTTTTTTGTTTTTTTTTGTTTGTTTGTTTGTTTGTCCATTTTCCCCCCCTCCCTTTCACTTCCCCTAGCTTTTAACAATTGATACAAAGCTTTAGATTGCTGATATAACTATGGAAGAGCTTGTAGTTATGTTTCCCAACTGGTCGACATAAACCTGACAGTGAAAGGGTAAAAGAATACATGTACTAAGTGACGTGAAAACTATCTCAAGTTGTGTGGTACAGGATGATGAGTTGATGGCTCATGTATTTCTAAATAAAAAGACCACATTAATAAAGTTAAAAATAATTCATCCTAGCTAGTGTCAGCTTTGCATCCCCATACATTAATTGAAGGACATACTAATTCAATGATTCAGTCATTCTCGGCTGAGACAATTATAATAATAGTAAAAAAAAAATTTTTTTTCCTCGTTCTAGCAGACCCTAGGGTTAAGTTTTAATTAAAATTTTTGGCTGTTGGAATGAGAAAAATATGCTATGACATACTAATTGTTTGGAAGTGTTAAGGGGATGGGGGATGTATACGTTAGAATATGGCTGTTGTTGTTTGATGTGGTAGGAATGACACTTCTCCGTCTTTTCCATGAAGACTCGACTGCATGTATTGTCTGAAGCACATTTAACTCAGTGCCTTATTTCAATTACATGTACACTGTATATATAATAGACAACAAATAAAGTTCCAGATTTCGTTGTATGTATATAGTTCGGCCGCAAAACGGCAGTCTTTAATTTTTTTTTGATTTCCTCTGAGGCCCATAAAACCAGAGAAGAAACAGGAGAGATTAGAACCAACTACTGAAGTGGATAAGAATTGTAGTAGTGCCAGCTGGAGAGAATAACTCTAGCTAAGCTTGTTATAATGTACAGTGGACCCTCGAATAACTGAACCTCATTTAACTAAATACGAATTGTTCACCAATTTGGTAAAGTGTTTCTCATTGTGCCATCCATTTTATGCACGTGCACTGTATTTTCCGTTTACTAGCATGGCTGGGAAAAGTGGTAAACGAAAGGAGCCTTTAAACAAAACAAAGGAACGTTTTGTTGGATAAATATTCATTTTTTAATTGCTTGAATGAGGAGGCATAATGTGAACAGGAAAGATTAAAAAGTTACAGTAGTTTGTTGGTTTTTTGTTGGTTTAATCGCGTGACAACTGTTCCATGGAACAAAATTGAGTTGTTTTTGTTGTTTTTGGCAGCTACTGTATATTTAGTACTGTTAAAAATTCAAAGAATTAGTATTAAAAAGTGAGACTCAGGGCTTGACTTGTCAACATGTGATATACCTTCTCGGCATGCATTTGTCACAAGCAACATAGTTCAAACCCCACCCCACCCCCTCTTCTGAGGATTTTATTTAGAAATTTTATGATTAGAACTGTTCATGGCCTTTTGCGAGGAGATGGACTGCATAACAGTTTTATGCTTAGATGACTGCAATGTGCATAGTGCACACCCATAATTAGAATCTCACGTGTTGCATGATTCAGAAAATAATGATCTAGATAATAGTGGACACTATTGTATTTGTTTCTTTTCTTTTTTTCTTTTTTTTCTTTTTTTTTTTTCTATTCTTTTTTTTTTTCTATTCTTTTTTTTTTTTCTATTCTTTTTTTTTCTTTTCTTTTTTTCTTTTCTTTTTTTCTTTTCTCTTTTCTTTTTTTTTTTCTTTTTCTTCTCTTTTGTTTTTTGTTTAAATTGTTTTGTTGCTTTTTAATAGCTTTTACCTTGAATAAATTTGCAAAATTATTCAATCCTAATAATCGTGTTTCCTCCCCTTGAATGCTCTTCTTTGCCACCTTACAAGGGAAAAAAATGGTGGCGGTGATAAATTATTTTTTTCCATACATTCACAATGTGGTTTGTGTTCATGAGTAACTAACAAGTAGCTAGTAACAACTCCGAAAGAGAAAGCTTGTTTTATATTCTAATATAGAATTCATTTGTACTGACTAGTATACGAGAAGTGGGTGATAATAAAACGTAACTAAGAATCATACGGTAACAATATTAATCGAATGCAATTCGTCGATGTTCGAAGTCGGTAATCGGAGAATGAAGTGCATGCCTAGTAAATATAGAATCAGAATAAGTGCTGAGAGATACAATATACGATTGAGAAGTTACAGTGAAGTGAAGGGATTTCATGATGCAACTCTTGGAGGGAATGGTCCCGAACAGTTGGCATTCTAGGAATTATGGAACTTGTGCTCTCGAAATTGTTTTGAAGTACCTGACCATCTTGATGTGGGGATATGGGAATAAAGAGCTTACAAGGTTGACCCTTTTTTTTTTTTTATCACTTAATTGGTTGCCGCTGCACTCAATGTTAGGTCCGTTTTTTTTTGGTTTTTTTTTTGTTATTTATTTTGTGGTGCATATTACATTTGAAGATTACTGACATCATACAATGTTTTCTATCAATCCTATTATGCTTGATATAAATTTTATTGCAGTTTTACATGTAACAAAAATAATTAGCTCTGAGCTTAACAATAAATTCTATAGCTAACGAAGTCATTAAAATTCTATTTAATTTGATTCTAATTACTACACATACTTGGATGTTTATAAAGTACTTTATGTAGTTTCTTGTTTTCTATTGCTAATGTATTAACTACATACGTCCAGAATTACTTCAATTTCACCGTACCTGTTCTGTAGGTAGATATATACTGCTTGCATCAAGCTCTGAGGACACAAAGATGGTGATGAAGTTCTTCACATGCGTCTTGTAAGTATGCCGTTTGCTCGTACTGTATATATATAGATAGATAGATAGATATATGTATATCACCATATACAGAAAACCAACTCACACTGACAGGTACCTGAATTATACAGAGTCTCGCCATCACCATAGGGTTCTAACTGGTACTATAGAATGTCTAAAACACAGAGCCAAATCCATATGCCATCAAGAGCTACTGAATAATGAAATGAATCATTTAGTATCAATTTTTAAAAAGAATTCATTTCAAAAAAAAGTTTTAACAAAAATAAACAAAAGGAAAGAAAAGATCGAAAATAGCATTTGGATTATTCCATACATAAAAGGAATTAGTGAAAAGATCGAAAGAAAATGCAGACAATTTAACATTATAGTTATATTCAAATACAAAAATAACATCAGAAAGTCCTTGATGAATGTAAAGACAAAACATGACATAAATGAAAGAGTTGGAGTAGTATATAGAATTCCTTGCAGCCAATGCAATTACTGCTACACAGGAAGAACTTTATCTACCAGGATAAAAGAACACAAATACGCCATTACAACAGGAAATATGAACAATGCTTTAGCGAGACATGCATGGGAAGCTGGTCACATTCCAAAATGGAGTGACTCAAAGGTACTGGCATTTGAACAAGAACACCAAAAAAAGGACCATATTGGAAACTATTCGAATCAAGTCTACACAACAACATACAGTGAATCTTGATGGTGGTCTTAAAATATCTAGCATTTGGAACCAATTTCTTGGGTTTTACTGAATATATCAATTATTTATTCATTTATTCATTATTTATTTATTTATTTTTATTATTTATTTATTTATTTGTTTATTTATTTATTTATTTATTTATTACTTATTTATTTATTAATATTGTTATTGTTATTTATTTATTGATTCGTTTATTCAGTTATTTATTCTTTTATTTTTTTTTGTTTCTGTGTTTATTTATTGGTTTATTTAGTATTATTCATTATTATGATTTTAATATTAGCACTTTTTTGAAGTTCTCGTGAGTCAATATATGATTTAGCATTTTATTTTGTATTAAACACCTGTTTATTGCTCTAGCCATTTGCATTTTTATCACCGTCCTCTCTGACATATCCTCCAGCTACATAAGTGCATCATTTGTTCAGTTTTCCAATTTTCACTATTTTTATTGTTCAACTGATGAAGATCCTACGGCATCGAAACGTCTTGATACAAACTTCAATACTACGATAAGTTAAGTCAAAGTAAAATAGTGTGGTTTATTGTGGAAAGGATTATGAATGCATGCATACCAGGTCTTCATTACACCAATGAAAATCTTGGACAGGCAAATAAAAAATTTTTTTTTAGGAGGACAGGGCTTAGGGAGGAGTAGGAGAAAAGGATGATGTCTATCCCCAAGCAGAAGTTTATCTAAACTTATACCATCTAGCTTAAGTTAATTATTATGTCTCCCCCATTCTTTTTCCCTTCAACTTTAGTACTTTATACGCTCATACGAGCTTAACATTTTCCTTCAGTTAAACAGATATTTTGATAACCTACAGTAGGAGACAAAATAAAGTTCTGGATTCCGTTCCGTAGTACAGCAGTGTAATGGTAGTTTTTACCATTGTATTCCGCACCATTAGACTAAATGTCGACATCGTTTACTAAAATGGTTAATTAAAACAAATGGTTAGCTTTTCCGTCGATTCACTGATACTTTCTAGCTATAGTAGGAGTCTAAATAAAGTTCCCACAGGGTCACTAGAAAGTCTCCACAAAGTCAGTTTGTAAATGTATCCATTAAACTACATATATCCAGCTGTAGTTAGTAGTATTCATACAACAGTTGCTAGGAGATGATCGAGTAGTTAAAAAACAGCTGCTTTATTAATTGAGTTCATTAATTGAGCTCATTAATCAGTGTCATCCAGCAGGTATTCAGATTAATTTAATCAATTGAAACAATCATAAGGGAAAAAAGAAGAAAGAAAAACAACGAGCATTAAAATTTATCATTTTTTAATCTTATGCCAACACAGGTGAGGTCCCTCCAGTAAGACATCAGGATGGATTGGTCGAAAATGAGTTTGTGGACGTAGATGGAGACAGATATGTAGGTATTGACATCAATGGTGGCCTAGTAGAGATGGTAGATAATCCGGTGGTGGGTGAGGATAGAGAAATGATTGGTGATGTTAGTACAATACTGGGTGAATTAGTCAGTGAGGTCGATAATAATGTGGGCAAGGCCGGGTGGACTGCATGAGGATGGTGACCAAGCGAGTGAGGTGAATGAGTTGGTGGGAAAGCCAAACAAGTGGATGGTGAGGTGAAAGAACTGCATGGCGAGGTCATTGAACTGGATGGCGAGGTTGGAAAACTGGATGGCGAAGTAAAGAATTGGATGGCAGAGTTCAAAGAATTGGATGGTGAGAGTGAAGTATTGATGGGTACAGATAATAGAGACTGTTCACATAAGATGTAATTGATCAGTTATCAAGTGGATCCAGTCATTCACAGTTCCCACTAGATACAGGAACTCTTTTTCATTTGTATCTTATAATATCGTCTGTTTGGATCGCTCTGCAGACCAGAACATACACACCTCCACATGTAGCTGGAGTCAGTGCTATTCAGTGCTTTTCTTTTTTAATGAATGGCCACCTCCATGCTGAATATGCCAAGCTCAGTGGAATACTGATTACCAGATTGCTCGAATAAACAGTGGCATAGTAATTGTTGTGAAGCTGGAAAAGCATGTCACTTAACTACTTGTGCTAAAGTAAGGAAGGATGTAAGACGTGGAGATGCGAAGAATTGGAGTTCTTCATTTGATGGATTTTATCAAACAAGAGGCCATTACTCACACAATTATCTACATCAGTACATGACTATGCCTCTTGCTAAACTGCACATTTTTTACACCACACAAAGTGTGGAGTGGGGCATAATTTGGAGGGGACTTCAGCAGGAGCTGAGACTGACATGCTGGATGAGATTTTAACTAGGATACGGCAGGATGGACTAGTATTGCAGGAGGTGGTAGCTGACAAAGACACATCTGTTAATTCAACAACACTTACCACTCTACGAAAGCACTACATAAACATTTGGAGAATATAAGCAAAAAATCCATGTACGGTAAGCATTCCTTTGTACAATTATTATTGTAAATTATGAATACAACATACCTATTTTAGCATAAACTGGCACACTTCAAGTGCAAAATAATGCTTGACATGTATGTGTGTGTTACTTGGTAAACCACTGAGTGTACATACATGTGGGAGAATTTAATAAATGTTATAATGGATAAACAGCTATTACTAGGTGAATTAATATTCTTACTAATAGAAAAAATACTATTCTTTTTTCTTAATGAATGGCCACCTCCATACTAAATATACCAAGCTCAGTGGAATGCTGGGATTACCAGATTGCTCAAATAAACAGTGGCTTAAAATTGTTGTGCAGCTGGAAAAGTATATCACTCAGCTACTTGCGGTAAAGTAAGGGAGGATGTAGTAAGATGCGAATAATTGAACGGCTTCATTTGATGGATTTATCAAACAAGAGACCACTATTCAAACTATTCTTCCTCATCAGTGTATGACTGTGCCTCTGGCAAAATTGCTTATTTTTTACACCACACAAAGTGTGGAGTGGGGCATAATTGGAAGGGGACTTCAGCAGGAGCTGAGACTGACATGCTGGATGAGATTTTAACTAGAATACAGCAGGATGAACTGGTATTCCAGGAGGTGGTAGCTGGCAAAGACACATCCTTAATTCAACATTTTGTCAACACTTCCCAGTGGGCACTGCAACTTATTGTTCCAACCACTCTGCAAAGCACTACATAAACATTTGTGACAGTGAAAATGGACCATTTCCGTAAAAAATGAAAAATGAGTTATTCATACCATTGAATTCCGTAATCTAACCGGAAGTCCGCGTTACGGGTTACTAAGACTGTTAAATATGCTTGGAAAATGGTGGCGATCAGCTGAACGGCAGTAAGTTATAGTTGGGGCCGCTTACTTCATTGATGGGGGAGGCCTTACTCAGTTTAGACCCTACATTGTGTAAGAGTACTAGACAGGTATGGCTTTAAATAGCACTAGATGCGTATAGACATAATTTCAGGGGTGGCTCATCCAATTGGATATTGAGTGGGCCATGTTGCGTTTACGCAAAGTAGCTACTTACAATTAATATAATAAATTCATTACAGTAAACAGCCTTATTAACATTTTTATGACATAAAAAAGTGCAATATCAATGATTAGTGAAACGTCCAAATATAGCCTTTCTCTGTTCCCCAGCAGCAATAAATTCATTTCCAATGTCTTTCAAATTTAGCTTGTCAAGTCTATCTTGGTGTACGTAAAGAACTAAAAGGTTATTTAGTCGAATCTGAGAAATTGTAGACCGAAGGTACGTTTTCAGACGCCTGAGAGCACTGAATGACCTTTCACTCGACGCATTTGTTGCTGGCAATACCAATAACAATTTTACAAGAATTATAATTTGAGAAAACAAGCTCCCTTGCTGGTTCAGAAAGCCCCTTCAGGTAAGCTACAATTGAAGATAAGGAAACTTCTCCTGTCAACTGGGCTGATAGTGTCTTGAATTGAATCTCGAGTTCACTGTAATTGAGATCATCTTTATAAACATCTCTGACTACCTTCAACTCTTCATCATAAGCCTTTTCTTGGCACCCTTTCAGAAGAAAATGCTCTAATCTTGAATAAATCCTGTAATCTTGCTGGTCAAAGCGATCAGAAATACACTCAATGCTTAAGTCAATGGCTTCAAAGTACATTCTTCTATAATGATCTATAGGCTCAGATGAAAAATGTCCTATACTTTGACCATCATCATAACGCCTGGGCTGTTTCCTTCTTCTTGGAAGAGCTGGATCGCAAACATCTAACTCTTTTGCTTTCATAGTTACTAATTCCCAGAAACTTTTGAAGCTGTCATCTGACCGCAACGTTTGCAGTGTTTGCTTGACCATTGCAGCTACGTGCTCACCTTCAACTGCAGACATACTTTTGTGCTGTAGTGTACGACTTAAATTATCACAATGCCTCAGTAATAGCTGTGCCAAGGAAGTACCAAAATAAAAATAAAATGTTTTCATTTGAGCTGATATTCCAGTTATTCGTGCCCTGGTTTCAGAATCTTTGGTTTCATCATACACAATCTCCCAAAAATCTTGAAGCACATTATAATTCTCAAGCACACTCTTCAAAGATCCACTGCGTACAGTCCACCGGGTAGGGCAAAGCTTAGTTATACTGGGAGTATCAGGTTCTAACTCTTCCTTCAATCTTTGAAAAATACCATCACGCTTTGGTGAAAACTTAATCAACTTACACAGTTCATAAAATAGCATCTAGTGAGTCCCGCAAAACTTTACATCCTTTTATTGAGTCACATGCAGCCAAGTTTAGTGCGTGCCCAAAACAATGCAAGTATAGAGCGCGAGGCTCTTCCTCTTTAATCCTCTTTGCCACCCCTTTTTTGGATCCTGACATTGAACTAGCTCCGTCATAGCATTGCCCTCTAACCTTATGTATATCTAAATTTAGAGCTTGTAGCATATCTTTAATAACTAAATATATGGTTTCAGCATCTGTTTTGTCTAGCTGATATAAGCCCAAATATTCTTCATGGACATCAAAATTGCTACCAACCCAACGAAAGACAGAGACTAGTTGTTCTTTATTAGATACATCAGTTGTCTCATCTGCCAAAATAGAATAGAACTTAGCCTAATGCAGATTAGATGCAATGTCACGCATAATTTTATGAGCCATTAACCTTGCTATTTCATTCTGTATATCTTTAGAAACATATTATGTGTAATTCTTACGACTAAGCCACTGGGATATATTGGGATTATCAACTGATCGAAGCAGAAGTAGTTGCATAAAATTCGAGTTTATTTCATTGCTTTCTTCACTCCACTTTCTGAAAGGTATGCTTGCCTAGCTAAGAACCGTATATTTTCTAAAATAGTTAATAGAACCTTACGGTTTTCATGCTTTTTGCTGGCATGTCCAATGTCAAGATGCTCATCAATACTCCTTGTATTATTCGGTAAAATCAAAAGTGCTTCACAAGCCTCCATATGATGGTCAGAATCTTGGTGCTTCTTCACTTTGGAAAGTCCATCTTTCCAGTTAGAAAACCCGGTCGAAAGCTAAAAAATTAATTCAGCTTACTAAATGCCACATTATAACTATTTACACTTACAAATGCAGGATCTGGTTTAGTAGAAGTCAAAATTTTCTTTTCAGCAACTGCTTTGACACAAACATGACAAAACAGAGCATCTTTTCCAACATCATAGTGAAGAAAAGGGTAGTCTTCAAACCAGTGGGCCTGGCAAGATCGTAACCTTGATCCATATTTTTTCTTGGGGAATACAAATTTTTTGTCAGGATGAAAAGGTTCACTGCCTTTTAAATCTTCACTAACTGAAGCAACAGCCATCTTTTTTTTTTAAAGGCAGCTGGTACAGTATACTAGTACATCATTACATCATACATGAAGTACATCATAGTGTACTTTAAACTCTATCAGGCATGCTCAGTGTAGTGTGATGACCTGCTATTTAAAAAGCTATAGCAATTATTGTTTTTAGCCAGTTAATTCTATATTGGGTGGGCCATGGCCCACCCGGCCCACCCTAGCAAGCCACCCCTGAATTTTGCAGGCCGTTTTGTGCTTCTTTTTTTTTTTTTTTTCTGTTTCCAACAGTTTGATAGTTACAGTAAGTCATGGTAACTATAATACAGTCACTCTTTTAGAAATGATCAGCTAGCTTGGTTTGTTAGTTCACTGGCTAGTTAAGTTTAGGATTATATTTGTCTTGCAGCCAGCTTGTTGCCTGTTTTAGAACAAATGAACAATAATCAAGGAACAAAAATGATGGACTTTCAAAATGTGTTGCGTTCTCTTGTTGCAGTGTGACAGAAGTCCTCATCATCACTGAAACCTTTGTCCAGTCAGAGACTTGCTGATTCTTCTAGTGACTTCACAAAAATAGTCCCAGGAGTCTCCAGGCCTGCAGACTCCAACTACAAGACTCCATAAATAGCAACATCAACCTATATAGCTTGAGGTTAAGAATTTACAACGGGGCGCTCGGACCTTTAACAACGGTTTCAGCCAGTCAAATTTGGTGTCAGTGTAGCTAAAGGGTAGGAGATACCTGTGGGCCAATAAAAAGAAAGCCAAAAATAAAAAAATTTTATCGGTGTTTGGACTATACTGTACATTTTTGATTTTACGTACATGGTCCCTTTTCCCAAGTACTGTCACATTTAAAGAACATAAGAATAAATCCATGTACTCTTTTGTACAATTATAATGGTAAATTATGAATACACTGGCACACTTCAAGTGCAAGAGAATGCCAGACAGTCTTCTCTATCACTTTGAGAAGTTTGAAGGGGGATATTTGGCCAAGTCCACTGCCCACTGCAATGTTCGGGCAGAAGGGTTGTTCTGGACTTAATGTCTCCACAAGACTATAGCTCTGATGGTTTGCAGGCTAACCGCAATTTGGTGGAAGTCTTCAGCAGAAGTTTACCTGCAAATCTCAGATGGAAGGGTATTGGAATTTGTTGCACTCAAATTCTGCACAGCCACAAGACTATAACTATGTCTCTGATGGTAGCAGGCTAACCACTTTCATAGTTTTGGATTTTCATACAGAGACAAGAGAACAGATCTTCATGACATTCACTACACCTGCAAGACCAATATGGCTATGCCACTAAGTATATTCACACTATGACTTTATAAATTATGTCTGTATTTTACCATTAGAACCTTGGGCCAATTTGGAAGATCTTACGTGTGGGGGTAGAAATTACAGTAAAGGCCAAAAAAAAGTTCTGGATTTCCATTCTGTAGAATGGTCGTCCTGTGATTAAAAAAAAATGGGGGGGGGGGGGGGGCATTTGGTAAAATATGGCCATTCCACTTTAATCTTTCCACTTCACTGAGCCTCGCTCTAAGAAATATAAAGAATCATTTATCCGATAAAACATTCCAATTTTTTGTTTACATCCTAAAATGGAGCTTTCAGGAAGAAAAAACAACTTGTAGCCGTTCAATTCTAAATTCTTTGCGGAGAAGTAACGATGTTCTCTCCAGGTGGCTTCCCTTCTAGTTTTTCTCTGAACATATTGCCAGGAAGTGTGGTTGCTGGTTCTTTCAGAACCCAAGGGTTTCTGCCTTTAAGAGATGCACCTCGAACATCCACTTCTTACAAAGAAATAATCAGTTTCATATAATTACAAGCTGATGAGCAGTTCACAGAAAAATCAGAAACTCCACAACAAGTGATAGGCCACTACACTTTCCCCAGTACTAGCATCACAGGTTGTACCAACTGGCATAGCCAACTTCATGTTGTGAAACTGAACAGATGGCTAACATATCCAGGAGCTATTTCAGTAATTTGGTGGTTCCATGCATCAAAGAGCAGGAGCTGCAGCAAAAAAAATAAATCAATGACCAGGCAGGCAGTCAGCAAAATTAATACGCTTTCAATGGACTTGATAGTACAGCGATACCATCAAAAATCCTCCCTCAAAATCCTCCAACAGGAAGTGTGTGACATCATCATGAAAATCCCCTATTGGGGCTGTTAGGTGAAATTAAATGGTCTAGAGAAGGAGATAACGTTTGAGATCACCCTACAGAATTTCATAGACATGAATCTTTCAGGGAAAAAAATATTAAGAGAAGCACTATAAAATAACCCAAGTGAGATTAAGTTACCAGAGACCATTGCAGTCAGTGCATCAATAATGATGGATGAGTTCAGTCCAATTTCCACGGAAATCAAATATTGTTCATTCGTGACTCTATTCAATTGGCCAGTGGAAACTGTTGCAAGATTTATTATTGCTGATAGTACTCTGCAATGCCTTGCACTGTCTATGGGAATCCACACTAAACTGCAGTATTTGCCTTGGTCGTTGCAAGTCCTGTCTAAGTTGCAAGGCTCATGTTGAAGAAATCAAAGATAGGGATTTGCAGTAAATACTGTATTCTCACCAGGTATCTATGTGCAAGAGATATTGTTAGGGAATTTCTGCTGTAAGAAAAAGTGAATAAAAGTACACCTCTCAGTGCATTTTGAAGCATCCTTACCTGGCAGTGGATAACTCAAGTCGGTTATACCAATAATCTTGAAGGCAGTCAATTTGCAACAAACAAATTATCACTAGTTGCTACCTCATTAGTTGTCATTGCAATTGAAACTTATAAAATTTCTGTGATTGTTTTCTGGATAGAAATACAACCTATAGACCTAAAAACGTCAACGCAGTGCATAAAAGTTTAGCATTCTCGTGGCTATAAAGGGTGGCCCCAACGCGCACCTCCCGTAGATCTGGACATTAATTTATTCCCGCCAATACCCCACCGTAAGATAATACTTGCAGTTGTGGAGTCCTTTTCAGGTTGTCTCATAGCCGGTTAGCTACACTCCATACAACAACAATAGTCCTTGTCTGAGCTCCCTCAACAGGGTTAACCAGGTTGCCTCTCCCCCAGTAACCACCGTCCAGGCTCTGCACACATGAGCTCGAGCTGTTGAGTAGGGCTTATAACTGTGACAAATAACGTATTAACTTACCACCGCCACTAACTCGAATAGAAATGGAGCTCCCATAAGTTAACTGCACCCGCAAAACAATTCAAAGCGGTAAACAATTCAATTTCTAAGGTGATACGGGTAATGGTCGCTAAACCAGAGGATTCGGTTTAGTGAAGTTTGGGGCGGGGTCGAACGCCGAGCGAATACAAAAATACGGATGGTCAAAGTACAAAATGACATACGTACGTCCAAACATTATATAACTAGTGGTGTGCTTGAGCACAAATGGCGAGCGAGCCTGATAGTTAGGTATCATAAAACTAAGTATTGTTACTATGTTTTAGCTTAGTTCATGCAAACACTATAATAGCAGTTATGACATTTTATTTCAGCAAACAAATACTAAATCACTCTCTTACCTGATTAATGGTAACTTTTGTAGTATCAAACATCTGCCATTCTTATAATCTCAATTATCAGTAACACTTGAACAAGCTCACTGCTACGATAAAAAAATTAACCAGTGTTATTATTTGCAATTATAGCCAACAAATATGGAATTACTACTTACCTCAATTTCCTGAGTATTAATAACTTCTGTAGTATCAAATTTAAGTTACTTTGACTATCTGAATCACCTCAATTCTTGACAACAAGCTCTCAGCTACAAAAACAAAAGACAATCAATTTTAGTGTACAAATACAAAATTACTTTCTTACCTCATTTTCTTGAGCAGTGGTAATTTTGTAGTACCAAATTTGAGCCATTTTGACTACAAGTCACTGTTGACAACAAGCTCTTAGCTACAAAAAAGAAAGGCCAGAGTTATTTTTGCATACTTAGCTAACAAATATGGAATTACGTACTTACCTCAGCTTTCCTCGAGTAGTAGTAGCTTCCTTAGCATAAAAACTACGGCATTCTGACTACCAATGGCTCTTGACAACCAACAATCTGCAGTCCGTATCCCCCCTAAAACGGCGAAGTTTTGAAATTAAGTCTGGAAAAGGGTCTTCAATGCCATAGTAACCGGTCGAATCAACTTTTTGTTTCTTGAAAAGCAAGTGTTTTCGCAGGATTTTTCTCACACTTTGGAGCTTAAGTATAAAGTAAAGCTTGCTTAATGCTGTAGTTTCAGAATAAACTGGGGTCAAGCCTAAAAAGCCGTGTTATTGGAGAAAAAGTTCCCCGATCGCGCGTTTAAAGGGCATACGTACCATCCATACATACATACTAGTGATGTGCTTGAGCACAAATGGCGAGCGAGCCTAAAGACTATACTATTTTTATATGAATGATTTTGACTTCTAACACTGAAGCTACTGAAAATAAGGTCCAGTTTTTAAATTTAGCATACAGGGTAAAGGGATTTCAGTGCCATAGTAACAACTCTCTGCAACTGCTTGGAAGGGGAAAAACAACAACAAAACAATACACGTTATTTAAAAGTTTTCTTTGTGATATTATTTAGCTAAGTAGTGGTTGTAACACACAATGCTTTGACACAACTGGACATGCACCTACACAGACTTACCTTCGCAGTAGTCTAGTGGACAATGTATTTTCAAGTAAATACTGTTGCGCACGGCTTATAACCATGACAAAGAGCGCATTGACTTACCACCGCCACTAACTCGAATAGAAATGGAAGTCCCTTAAGTTCAAGTTTTAACTGCACCCGCAAAAGAATTCAAAACGGTAAACAATTCAATCTCTAGGGTAATACGGGTACTGATCGATAAACCAGAGGATTCTGTTTAGTGCAATTTGGGACGGGGTCGACCACATAACTAACACAAAAACGCGAGGGTCAAAGTACAAAATGACATACGTACGTCCAAACATATATACAAATAAACTAGTGGTGTGCTTGAGCACAAATGGCGAGCAAGCCTTAAACTACACTATTGTTATTCAAACTACAAAGTCGAGTTGTTAAATAATTAAGCATATACTGTAAAGGGGATTTAATGCCATAGTAACCACTCCCCTCAACTGTTTGAATTGAAAGAGAAGCAACAAAATCAAGTCACGTTATTTAAAAATTTCTTTGTGATATTCTTAATAATAGTTGTAACGCACAATACTTTCACACAATTGAACATACCTACGCAAGACTTACCTTCGTGGTTCGTCTGGTGGACAATGAATTTTCCAGTAAATGCTGTTGAGTAGGGCTTATAACTGTGACAAATAGCGACTAACTTGAATAGAAATGGAACTCCCATACGTTTTAGAGTTTTAACTGCACACGCAAAATAATTCAAAGCGGTACACACAATTCAATTTCTAAGGTGATATGGGTAATGGTCGCTAAACCAGAGGATACTGTTTAGTGAAGTTTGGGACGGGGTCGAACGCGGAGCGAACACTAAAATACGCGAGGGTCAAAGTACAAAATGACATACGTACGTCCGTACATACTGATAAACAAACATCCCCGATTTTCAATTGTGTTACCCCTGTAAGTGTCTCGCTCGCTCGCCAACTAGTGTGTGCTTGAGCACAAATGGCGAGCGAGCCTAAAGACTATACTATTTTTATATGAATGATTTTGACTTCTAACACTGAAGCTACTGAAAATAAGGTCCAGTTTTTTAATTTAGCATACAGGGTAAAGGGATTTCAGTGCCATAGTAACAACTCTCTGCAACTGCTTGGAAGGAAAACAACAAAACAATACACGTTATTTAAAAGTTTTCTTTGTGATATTCTTTAGCTAAGTAGTGGTTGTAACACACAATGCTCACAAACTTGACATGCACCTACACAGAATACCTTCGCAGTAGCTAGTGGACAATGTATTTTCAAGTAAATACTGTTGCGCACCACTAAGGATTCTCAGAGCTCGTTAATTTGAAAAATACTGGAACTGTGAACGCTTTACCTAACTTCCGTAATTAGAAGCGCGGGCGAAAACAGAGGTCTCACGTACCCCATAAACAGATAAATAAATAAACTAGGTGTGTCTTGAGCACAATGGCGAGCGAGCCTAAAGACTATACTAGTTTTATTATGAATGATTTGACTTCTAACACTGAAGCTACTGAAAATAAGGTCAGTTTTAAATTTCGCATACACGGCAAAGGGATTTCAGTGCCATAGTAACAACTCTCTGCAACTGCTTGAATTGAAGGAAAAAACAACAATAACAAAACAATACACGTTATTTAAAAGTTTTCTTTGTGATATTCTTTAGCTAAGTAGTGGTTGTAACACACAATGATTTGACACAACTGGACATGCATCTACACAGACTTACCTTCGTGGTTAATCTAGTGGACAATGCATTTTCAAGTAAATACTGTTGCACACGGCTTATAACCATGACAAAGAGCGCATTGACTTACCACCGTCACAAACTCGAATAGAAATGGAAGTCCCTTAAGTTTTCAAGTTTTAACTGCACCCGCAAAAGAATTCAAAACGGTAAACAATTCAATTTCTAGGGTGATACGGGTACTGATCAATAAACCAGAGGATTCTGTTTAGTGCAATTTGGGACGGGGTCGACCACATAACTAACACAAAAACGCGAGGGTCAAAGTACAAAATGACATACGTACGTCCAAACATATATACAAATAATAAATAAATAAACTAGTGGTGTGCTTGAGCACAAATGGCGAGCGAGCCTGATAGTTAGGTAACATAAAATGTTACTATGTTTTAGCTTACTTCATGCAAACACTATAATAGCAGTTATGACATTTGATTTCAGCAAACAAATACAAAATCACTCTCTTACCTTATTAATGGTAACTTTTGTAGTATCAAACATCAACAATTCTGATAATCTCAATCACTAGTAACTCTTGAACGCTCTCAGCTACGATAAAAAATAAACCAGTGTTATTATTTGTAATTTTAGACAACAAATATGAAATTACTACTTACATCATTCTTGAGTATTGATAACTTCTGTAGTATCAAATTGAAGTTACTTTGACCATCTGAATTACCTTGAATTCTTGACAACAAGCTATCACCTACAAAAACAAAAGACAATCAATTTTAGCACACAAATACAAAATTACTTTTTTACCTCATTTTCTTGAGCAGTGGTAACTTTTGTAGTACCAAATTTGAGCCAATCTGACTATTTGAATTTACCAGTCACTGTTGACAAGCTCTTAGCTACAAAAAAGAAAGGCCAGAGTTAATTTTGCATATTTAGCTAACAAATATGGAATTGCGTACTTATCTCAGCTTCCCTCGAGAAGTAGTAGCTTCCTTAGCATTAATACTACGGCATTCTGACTACCAACGGCTCTTGACAACCAACAACCGGCACTCCGTATCCCCCCATAAAACAGCGAAGTTTTGAAATTAAGTCTGGAAAAGGGTCTTCAATGCCATAGTAACTTTTTGTGTCTTGAAAACAAGCGTTTTAGCAGGAATTTTCTCATACTTTGGAGCTTAAGTATAAAGTAAGGTTAGCTTAATGCTGTAGTTTCAGAATAAACTGGAGTCAAGCCTAAATAGCCGTGTTTTTAGGAGAAAAAGTTCCCCGCGCGAGCCTTTAAAGAGCATACGTACCATCCATACATACATACATATATACTAGTGGTGTGCTTGAGCACAAATGGCGAGCGAGCCTGATAGTTAGGTAACATAAAATGTTACTATTTTTAGCTTACTTCATGCAAACACTATAATAGCAGTCATGACATTTGATTTCAGCAAACAAATACAAAATCACTCTCTTACCTGATTAATGGTAACTTTTGTAGTATCAAACATCTGCCATTCTGATAATCTCAATCACCAGTAACTCTTAAACAAGCTCTCAGCTACGATAAAAAATAGACCAGTGTTATTATTTGTAATTTTAGCCAACAAATATGGAATTACTACTTACCCCACTTGAGTATTGATAACTTCTGTAGTATCAAATTGAAGTTACTTTGACCATCTGAATTACCAAGAATTCTTGACAACAAGCTCTCAGCTACATAAACAAAAGACAATCAATTTTAGCACACAAATACAAAATTACTTTCTTACCTCATTTTCTTGAGCAGTAGTAACTTCGTAGTACCAAATTTGAGTCATTCTGACTATTTGAATTTACCAGTCACTGTTGACAACAAGCTCTTAGCTGAGTTAACAATAACAGAATTACCTGAATAAACTTAGAAAGCAGTGGCAAAGAAGCGCAGCTTGACAAAGACTTCACAATTGTTTCAAGAAGAGAGTAGCTGTAAACATTTTGGTTGAAACAAAGTTGCGTAAGGCAGTGCAGCAGGATTCTCCGCGCTCGTTTATTGAAAATACTGGAACTGTGAACGCTTTACCTTACTTACGTAATTAGAGGCGCGGGCGAAAACAGAAGTCTCACGTACCCCATAAACAGATAAACTAGTGGTGTGCTTGAGCACAAATGGCGAGCGAGCCTAAAGACTATACTATTTTTATTGACTTCTAACACTGAAGCTACTGAAAATAAGGTCCAGTTTTTTAATTTAGCATACAGGGTAAAGGGATTTCAGTGCCATAGTAACAATTCTCTGCAACTGCTTTGGATGGGGGAAAAAAACCAAAAAAACAATACACGTTATTTAAAAGTTTTCTTTGTGATATTCTTTAGCTAAGTAGTGGTTGTAACACACAATGCTTTGACACAACTGGACATGCACCTACACAGACTTACCTTTGCAGTAGTCTAGTGGACAATGTATTTTCAAGTAAATACTGTTGCGCACGGCTTATAACCATGGCAAAGAGCGCATTGACTTACCACCGCCACTAACTCGAATAGAAATGGAAGTCCCTTAAGTTCAAGTTTTAACTGCACCCGCAAAAGAATTCAAAACGGTAAACAATTCAATTTCTAGTGTGATACGGGTGCTGATCAATAAACCAGAGAATTCTGTTTAGTGCAATTTGGGACGAGGTCGACCACATAACTAACACAAAAACGCGAGGGTCAAAGTACAAAATGACATACGTACGTCCAAACATATATACAAATAAACTAGTGGTGTGCTTGAGCACAAATGGCGAGCGAGCCTAAAGACTATACTATTTTTATTGACTTCTAACACTGAAACTACTGAAAATAAGGTCA